>ERZ724506.49-NODE-49-length-45838-cov-182.168622_pt1 | contig 45838 bp, 48 predicted proteins | sample MGYA00376039_ERZ724506 | MGnify/ENA primary metagenome ERZ724506 (study PRJEB28724, sample SAMN07190887) | wastewater metagenome | isolation source: effluent of sewage treatment plant in Hong Hong | place: USA: Christiansburg, Virginia | collected 2016-03-01 ... | reverse complement strand
CACCATTAGTTTAGCAGGGTTTCGTTTATTTATCCGACTCTGACACATTATCATACCGTGTCCTTGTTATATAACATAAAATTTACGCACTAATACTTCAAGCTCATTCACTTGATTTATTAATTGTACTGAGTGCTCTGGGGAACTCTCTATAGAAGTTAAAATTAGGTCTATTTTTTGCAAATTTACTATTTGCTTATCCCCATTCAATGTTTTGATATTTGTAGCAAAATAATCATGAATCTTATTAAGCTTTGCTATTAAAATTTCATCAACTGCTGCCAATTTTAAATTATTAATTCTGCTTAAATATACATTTAATTTTACAATTCTTAAATTCTCTTCATTCTTTTGGTTCTTGCTTATTAGATCAATTGATTTGACTCCAATAAAAATTAAACTTAAACCAGTGATAAGCAGAATTTGTATTATGATATGTGAGATTTGCATAATTGAAGAGGTGAAAAAATAAGATCTAATACAAAAATAAATACTTATAAACCCTATTCCATAACATTTACTGGCAAACACAGCATTACCAACAGTAGAAATTTTCCCATGTAACGCACTATTCATAAACAAATAACTACTAGCTATCATTAATGAAATTATGACTTCAATCCAAATGACTCTTAACCAATATGAAACACTATTTCCAAACTGATACACAACTAACACAGCTACTATAAAAAATGCAATACTAATAACACTCCAAACAGCTACCGTAATTATTTTTGACATAGTTTATATTCCTAGAAATTCATTAAGTAGCAACTGTTTTTTTGATTCAAAATCATTTTGATTTATCATGCCCATATCCAGTAATCGTTTCAACTTTAATAATTTATCCTCAATGCTGTCACTTTGTTGAGGATTAGATTGTGATGCTTGATTCATTTGAGCAGCCATTTGATTGCCAAGATTTGCACCAAGCCCCAATCCAGCACCAATACCAAGTGCTCCAGTTAAATTACCACCGAGCTCACCTTGATTGTTTGATATATTTTCCATTACGTTTAATGAACGAACAGATTTATATGTCTCACTTGCATGAACTTTACTCAATTCATTAACCCGCATTTTCTCTTTCATTATTTCACGGATGTCATCTTTATTATCTTGAGGAAAATTAATGCTACGGATATTGAAGTTAGTAATTTCTATACCATACTCCATAAATTCATCAAGTAACTCATCTCTTACTGATTTAGCTAATTCATTTAAATAAGCACTTATATTATATACAGATATATTACGCTCCATTAAAAATCGATTACTAATAGACGTAAATTGTTGAATTATTAAACCTTTAAATTGCTCATCTAAGCTTTCAGCATTAAACTGCTCAATTGTTCCAATTAATCGATTATATAGCGCACTTGGATCTGTTAAGCGATAGCCCCAATCACCATAACTACGTAAACTAAACGGAAATCCTAAAGTAGGATCCATTACATCAATAGGAGATTGAGTTCCCCATTTCTGATTACGTTTATCCGACAAATTAAAATACCAAACTTCTGCAGAAAATGGTGTTTTTCCACCGAATGGTAAATTTACAATTTTATTTAAAATTGGTATATTATTTGTGCTTAACGTATGAGTTCCAGCTTCAAAATAGTCACAAACTTTGCCACCTTTTACAAGCACGGCACGCTGATTATTATTTACAATCAGCTGTGTACCTAACCTTAAATCCGTTATCGGAGTTTTCCAGACCAACCAATCATTATTATCCAACACATCACATTTTATTACATCTATTAATGCCACGATTTAATCCTTTCTAATTGTCGTAAGTTTTTACTTCGGTTATTTCTGGTTTCTCTTTTTGGTCAAACTTACTTGACGATCCATATTGACCAAGCAATTGTTCCACAACATTATTAGCTAAGTCTTTCGAGGCATCACGAAGTATCATTGAACGATTGGGGTGAATTAACTCACCTGATTTTAAGAACACTGTTTGAGTACCTGTTCCATACGCATTAAATGCAGCAATACTGGCTTTATCTTTAAGCCGAAGTAATTTATAGCTAACAGTTACCGCAAGAGTGCGTGTACCAGTACTAGTATCTGTTCCTTTAATTTGAAAGTAGTTATTATGTTCATCAGTTGAAATAACTTGACCAATTAAGATATAACTTAACCCATCTTGAATACCACCACTTTCAGCCATATTACTCGCTTGCTTACCAGGTTCTGAAGTATTCACTGCAGCAAGATTAAAATTTGCATTAGCTTCAACCACTTTAAATTTACCACTATTAATCACAGCACCACGCACATCAATATTATTAATTCCAATTTTTTCAACATCCGCCGAGTAAACTAAATTTGGAATAGCAATAGTTGGCAGCGCAATCGCTAATTTTGCTGTTACCAAAAGCACAACATAAAGTTTAAATTTATTCATTTCGCTACTTCTTTCTGTTTAATTGGGTAAAATTTAAGATTCTACCCAATTAAAATTAATGATTAGTTGCTTAAACCTTTGGAGATATTTTTGCTATTTCTAAAGATAGCCGCACCTTGTTGTACATCAAACACTTGTACAAAGAAAGTATATGCCACCACAGTTTGTTTACCATTGGTTTGAGTATCACTAGTTAACTTACCATCAATGCGACATTGAGCGCCCTTCATTTTGCCTGTTTTAGCTGTAGTAGACTGGTCATACATACCTGATTGATTTTGACGCGCCAACTCATCGGCTTGATTGCCCATTTCGTCAGTAGAAATTACATAAGTTGATTTAACTGCAGAAGAATTAGTTAATTTATCTGCCATCGCATTAGTCATAACCGAAGTGTCAACATATTGATCGGTAGCGTTTTTAACTGGTGAAATCGTGAAAGATTTACATTGATTCATTTTGCCACTTTGAATTAATTGAGTGGACATATCTTGTGCAACTGCGCGTAAATCATTTTGACTAAAATTAGTATTTAAGGTGGTAACGGCATTTGGGTCAACGTACGATACGGTTGGACCAGCACAGCCAACTAAAAATAAGCTACCTAATAATGAGAATTTAATTAATTTTGACTTCATCTATAATTCCTTTAAAATTTATTGAAATACATTTACGTTTTTGGCATCAGCCGAAAATTCAACTTTAAAATCAGTCGCTTCTAACTGAGTAGCCATGCATTTAATCGGTTGATCTTCATTGTTATAAATCGTAATTGGCTGCCATACCTCAGCATCACCAACCGCCATTTTATTTGCATCAGAGAATTGACAACGATAAAAACCAGTTTGTGACGAACTGCCGCTATTATGGAATTTAGCTTGAGCAACTAATAATCCATTAACTCGCGCCGAGCGCATATCGGTTATAGAAATATCCCCCATTGAACCAACCTGCACCGAGTGTTCACTGATTTTATTACTACTACAACCAATTAAGCTTAACGCGCCAAGACCAGCGAGTAGCCATTTTTTCATAATTATTCCTTAATTTAACATTGAACGTTGTGTATCAAATAAAACCTGATTGCCTATTACACGAAAAGTAATAATTTGATACGGTTGACTTAATGTAATTTGTTTGGTGTAATCAACACCATTTACATTAACCGTAATTATATGCTTTCCATATGCAAGAGTTGTACGATTTATATTAATTTTGCTTGGTAGAAGTGTCCAAGCACGCTCATCTGCCGTATCAAGTAAGGCCCCTGTGATTGAAGTTCCAAGGCTGAGTATACTTCCAACACTACCACCCGCACTGCAAGCTGCTTGTGACGTAGCAATATTACGCAACGCCGCTGCAATATTACGTGAAATAATATGAGGTGTATTATCCTTAATCGCTCGTGCCGCCATTAAATTAACATCAACCATTGGTTGTGGCGTCATGTTTTGATTATCTAACTTATAGTTATACACTGCAGCGTTATTACGATCAAGCATCAATTTAGGATAGAAAATATTAATCATATTAACACATGAATTTTGAGTACCGACTAAATTTAAATTAATTGGAATATGCACCTCTACTGATTTAATCTGTGGAGCATGTCCAGTTTCCTCAACAATTAATAAATCTGTAAATCCAGTTTTAGGTTTAACATTTTTATCAATGTTATCAATGCTACTTTGTACTAGTGGATTACTTGGATTAAGCTGCCCAGATTTAAGATAACCAGGACGTGCTAAACTTGGCTCATTTAAAGCTTCAAAAACAAAACCCGCTAAATAGTGACTAAATGCATTTTGGTAACTATTTTTCAGTGCTAACACTTGGGGATTTGCAATGTCACTAAAGTCATATTTCTTAATAATTTGGCTTTGTAGGTAATTACTAGTTTTATCTTTACCGTCTTTTGCTACGTCAATGGCTTCTTGATTATAAAGTGCTTGATTATAATTTTGTGTAGCTTGTTCAATTTGATACATACGTTTAATTTCTACTCGCGCATTATCTAAATTATTTAAGTCCATTTGATTTAACGCGTGCAACGTTGTCAAGAAAGTTTTTTCATAGCCCCGTGGTTCATAATCATTGGCGCTATCATTTATTAATAGAGCTGTCGCCGAAGTACTTAATTTACCACCAGTTGTATTTGCCCAACTTAACGCCCACAGGTCAATTGAAGATTGCGCTTTACTAAAATAAAGATTGCTTGATTCATAACTTTGATTTAAGCGCAGTAAAGAACCATATTCCATATTATATAGCACATCAGATGTACTTTCTGCCTGCATTGCTGCCATTAGATTTCCAGTATAAACGTTATTTAAATGTTTATCACTCGTATTTTTGTATGAACTTAACGGATTATTCGCACAACCAACCAGCGTTAAGCCAGCAATTACAATTAATAATAATTTATGATTCATAGTATCCCTTAATAAAAAAATAAAACTCCACCCAGAAGGCTGATGGTGGATTAGTGTAATACAGCAACCTTAATCAGTAATTAAACCCAAAGAGATTAAAATAATTCCGCACCAGATGTAGATAAAAACGATAGGATAGATTATTCTAAATAACTATTTATCCATTAACCAGCTGTTATCACCTCTTGATCGTATATTGTAATTAAATTAACATTTCTGTGAGCATACTCCATTGTAACTAAATTCAACACTCTTGCCTAGTACCCCAAACGGGGATCGCGATAAAAAGCAACAATCAAGCAGCGCATACAGCACCAAATTTAGCAATAAAACCCACACGCACCAAATATAAGAAAATTTAAACTACACTGTTTGTTGATTATGTGTTTTATTAAAGTACACTGTTTTTAGAAACCTGTAGCATTTACGCACCTATTCAAAACAAAATCACACTTCATTTACTAAGAAATCTCTTGCCGTGTAACTTTTAAAGATAATTTGTTGGCATCATAATCATTCTCTAAATGTAAAGTCAAAATAATAAGTCAACTATAACTACATTTTCTGATTATCTTGGTGTAAATCTAATACTGTATTAGAATAATGGCAATCCAAGCAAATTCATCCATAGCGCCACAGCATAGTTAACACATTACTCGACTTAGCTTATTGAATAAGTAATTTATTCGTAACCAAACTATACGTTATAATAGATAGACTTAAACAGTTATAAATCCTTGGTTAAGCATTGAAAATAGTGCTATCAAGCCAAGAGGAATAAACTTCCACGCCAAAGATAAAGCGTGCCAAAAACATTTAAATGGAGACTCGTGGTTTGAATGCAAGTAAATTAGAACCTCAATGGCATGCCTTATCCATAGATGAAACCTTAATCCAATTAAAGAGTCACCCTAATGGCTTAAATGATGCCGAGGTGACTAAGCGTTTAAACCACTACGGTTATAATATCCTTCCACCAGCTAAATCCGTGAGTTATTTAAAAATATTCCTCAGTCAATTTAAAAATGCTTTAATTTATATTTTGCTAATCTCAGCGCTAATTTCTCTCTTTGTCGCAGAATATACCGATGCGAGCGTAATTTTAATTGTCTTATTAAGTAATGCCTTTATTGGGAGTATTCAAGAATATAATGCTGCTAAAAATGCCGCCAATCTCAATAGCCTAATTAAAACCCAAGTCCGTGTGAAACGCAATGGAGAGTTGGTTCATGTTGATGCAGCCAATTTAGTGCCAGGCGACATCGTCATTTTGGAAGCAGGCAATAAGGTTCCCGCCGATCTACGTTTAATCGAAGCCCAACAATTGCGGATTAATGAAGCGCTTTTAACTGGTGAATCCAGCAGTGTGAACAAAAATTGTGCGCGCGTGGCGCTCAATTCATTGCTAGGCGATCGAGCTAATTTAGCCTTTAGCGCCAGTCAAGTTAGTAGTGGGCGCGGGGTTGCCATAGTGGTTGCCACAGGCATTCATACGCAAATTGGTAAAATCGCCAAAGTTATGGCACATGAGGTCAAGCTTGTCGCCCCGCTGGTGGTGCGCATGGAGCGTTTTACACAGCAGCTGTCAATTATGGTACTAACCTTATGTTGTGTCTTTATGTTGCTTGCCTTATGGCGCGGATTTAGCTTTCAGCAAGTTTTCTTTCTCTCCATTGCATTAGCGGTTTCCGCAATTCCCGAAGGATTGCCAATTGCAATTACAGTTGCACTATCGGTAGCGAGTAAACGGATGGCAAAACGCAATGTGCTAATTCGTAAGCTGGCTGCGGTTGAAGGATTAGGTAGTTGCAGCATAATTGCCAGCGATAAGACTGGCACTTTAACCGTGAATCAACAAACCATTAAAATTGTGCAATTTGCCAGTGGAAATATGTTACAGATTGGTGGTGAGGGTTATAACGCTGATGGGCTCATTCAAACCATGGATAACGCGCCATTAAGCGCAAATCAACAAGCCTTGTTAACTCAAGTCGCCTTGGCAGGTGCAATCGCAAATGAGGGTTCCTTATTTCATAGCCAAACTGGCTGGCAGCATAATGGTGACGAGGTGGATATTGCGTTTTTGGCATTAGCTTATAAAGCTGGAATTCCCACTGATTTTAAAAGCCAAATTAGCGAATTAGAGCTCACGCCTTATCAATCGGAACATAAGTATTCTGGCGCACGGTGTAAATTTCAACAGCAACAACTCTCTGTTGTCAAGGGCGCAGTTGAAACCATCTTAGCACAAGCTAAATATCAATTAGCAGCGGATGGGAGCCTAACTAAATTAGATATTGCAGCCATTGAAAGCAAAGCATTAAACTTAACCGCGCAAGGCTATCGTGTGATGGCAATTGCCCAGCAAACTTCACCCCAAACAGATTTGGTCTTACTCGCACTAATTGGCATGCAAGATCCCCTCCGTGCAGAATCAATTAGCGCCGTTGCCGCCTGCCAAAAAGCAGGAATTCGCGTCTGCATGGTTACAGGCGATCACCCCTCAACCGCATTAGCAATTGCCAAAGAGCTTGGTATTGCAAAAGATGAGTCAGACGTAATTAGCGGTGGTCAATTGGAAATTCTACAAACTGAGCAACCGCAAAATTGGCAAAATTTAATTCGCCACAAGAGTGTATTTGCGCGAGTTAATCCACTCCAAAAAATGCACATTGTTACCGCATTGCATAAATTAGGTCATTATATTGCCGTTACCGGCGATGGTGTCAATGATGTGCCTGCACTTAAGAAAGCCAATATTAGTATCGCCATGGGTAGTGGCAGCGATTTAACTAAAGATAGCGCCGATATGATTTTACTTAGCGATGATTTTAGCTCCATTGTAGCAGGCGTTGAAGAAGGTCGCTATGCTTATGATAATATCCGCAAAGTAACTTATATGTCAGTATCTTCGGCAATTGGCGAAATTTTCTTATTATTAATGGCGGTTGCAATCGGTGTACCCTTACCCTTAATTGCGATTCAAATTCTATGGGTTAATTTAATTTCCAATGGTCTGCAAGATGTTGCCTTAGCCTTTGAAGCTGGCGAAATCGAAAGCATGCAGCAAGCCCCACGCGCAAAAAATGAAAGCGTTTTTAATCAATTAATGATTGAAGAATCCGTAATTGCCGGGTTGGCACTGGGTGGAATATGTTTGGGGTTTTGGCTAACAGCATTAAAATTAGGCATGAGTGAATATCATGCCCGTTCGCTCTTATTTGTCTTATTAATCTTTCTAGAAAATATTCATGTTTTTAATTGTCGTTCGGAACATCGCTCGGTGTTTAAAAGTCCAATTCGCAATAATTACTTTGTAGTGCTCTCTGTCATCGGTGCTCAACTCATACAATTAATCATCTCACATATTCCATTTATGCAACGCGTTTTACATTTAGACGTAATTAATTGGCGCGAATGGCTAATGTTGTTTGCTTTATCCTTGTTATTACTTTTAATAATGGAACTCTATAAGTTCTTTAAATTTAGCAATTCAAGAGTCAATCCAACGCATGCAAAATAAGCTTATTTACGCTAAATTATGCTAATATTATCTGCTAATCATCGCTCAAGGAATTATTCATGTTAGTTAAGAAAAATCTTAGTCTTTATCAAGTAATTAGTTACACTTGGAAAGTTGATATTTCCATGTTGTTGTTTTGCACGTTAGTGTATTTAGTCGATCAATATATTTTCACTAAAACCATGCTGCCTATTGCTTATCCATCACTAATGGGTACTGCCATCGCATTTTTTATTGGGTTTAATAATAATCAAGCTTATGGCCGCTGGTGGGAAGCACGAATTATTTGGGGAGCTCTAGTTAATGACTCGCGTTCTTGGGCGCGAAGTCTAGTTGCTTATAGCAAAGACCAAATCAAAGCTGAAAAAATGATTCGTCGTCATATTGCTTTCTTATATGCGTTAAGCTGTTCTTTACGCAAAGACGACACCAATACTAACTATACAACTTATTTAACCACTGACGAGCTTAATTCACTAAATCCCAATTACCATCGTGCCAACGAAATTTTGCAGTTTCAAGCCCAAGATTTAAATACATTGCTCCAAACTGGTGCAATTGATGAATTTGTTTTTGCCAGCCTAAATAGTCTGTTACAAAACTTCTGTGATGGAATGGGTAAATCAGAACGGATTAATAATACAATTTATCCAATTACTTACGTCTATTTCACCCAATTATTTATTTGGCTCTTTATTGCCCTAATTACGATGTCAACTTCAGGTTTAATTGGGATTGCTTCAATCGCCTTAGGTTGGCTAATGGGGTTTGTGTTTAACGCCATTCACTTTAATGGCATGAGCTTAATGAATCCGTTTAATCACAACCCAGCGGGTATTCCAATTAACAGTATTACGCGCAGCATTGAAATTAACTTACTCCAAACGCTTAAGTCTTTAAATATTCCAGAACCGCTTGGGGTAATTAATAATGAATACATTATGTGATTAGCTCATACCCCATGGCAAAATACTTCAAGAGAATTCAGCCTAAAAAGTATGCGTGACATTCGTAATTTTGAAATAAATGAATTAAATAAATTTTACCTTAAAATCACACAATTTAGCCTAATTTTAAATCATTTGACAACTTTATATAATCTATTAACGATAAAGTTAATGCAGTATTACAACAATAGTATATAATATCGTGCTTTTGCGGCGCTAAGCTTAGGCTGTAAAAATATCGCGTACTCTGATGCAATAAAATTAGCAATACTTTTAGCATATGCTACAATAATGCAATAGTCTATCAATCTAATAAGGTATTACTAACCATGAGCTTTAACGTCTCAATTCAACCCAATGATATAAATTTCATCACCACCGCTGATGCCACCCTCCTTGATTCAGCATTAGCAGCCAAAATAAATCTACCCCACGGTTGTAAAAATGGTGGCTGTGGCGCATGTAAATGCAAATTAACCAGCGGTAGTGTCACTCACCAAGAATATGCTCCATCGGCGTTAAGTCCACAAGAATTGGCTGATAATACTATTTTACTCTGCAAGGCTTCGGCCACTAGCGACGTAGTACTAGATATTCCAGGCTTTGTGAACGGATTTCCGATTAAAACTTTGCCCTCAAAAATTGAATCAATTGAAAAAATTGGTAGTGTTGCAATTTTAAAACTAAAACTGCCAGCCAATCAAAGTTTTGAATTTTTTGCGGGGCAATACATTGATTTAAGTCATGCTGGCAAAAACCGCAGTTACTCATTAGCCAATAGCCCAAGCGCCACTGGTGTGATCGAATTACATATTCGCTATCGTCAAGGTGGCGTATTTTCAGAAGCACTCTGGAATGAGTTTAAAGCAGGACAAATTTTACGCTTTAAAGGACCACTTGGCAGCTTTACGTTACAAGACAGTGCTGCGCCAATTTTGATGGTTTGCACAGGTACAGGTTTTGCACCGCTTAAATCAATCCTAGAATATATGCTCGCAACCAATTCCAAGCGTAAAGTCCATTTAATTTGGGGTAATTTCCAACCCGAAGATTTTTACTTAACCGAGCTACTGCCACTTTGGCAACAACAGTTAGATTTAAGTGTAACCTTATGTAGCAATGAAAATACACCAGCTGATTACTATCACGGTTTAGTGACCGAATATATCGCGCAGAACTATCCAGATCTCAGTCAATATCAAGTTTATGCTTGTGGCAATCCAGGAATGATCGAAAGCCTGTATAATAGCGCTATTAGTGAATTAAACTTAGTTAAGACTAACTTCTTTTCGGATGTATTCACTCCATCAGCATAGGAGTTCTAAATGTTAAAAAAATCTCTCATTGCCGCAATTAGCCTTGCGGCTTTATTCGCCTGTGGTTATTCAGGTCCATTATATTTACCTAAAAACGCCGCCAACCAAACTGGCGCAACCACTAAAAATCAATTTGCTCCTAACAGCTTAGCACAAACAGAAAGTGCTAACGAAAGTACGACCAGCAAAATGCCACCAAAATCGCTCTTACCAGCAACAATCATAGTTGAATCAGCTAATTTAGAATCAGCCAACGCGATTGAGTCCAGCCCTAAAACTTCAGCTACTACAAAGAACTAAAATTACCATGGCAATCAAACCAACCATTTTTAAAGTAAATATGCAAATCGCCGATATGGATCGCCATTATTACAACGATCATTTATTAACCGTCGCTCAGCATCCCTCAGAAACCGATGAGCGTCTAATGGTGCGCATTTTAGCCTTTGCACTCAATGCCACTGAAAATCTGAGTTTTGCCGAGGGAATTACCGATCAAAATCAAGCCGATTTATGGGACAAAGACCATAATGATCAAATAGCGCTCTGGATTAGCGTCGGTTTACCTGATGAAAAATTAATTCGTAAAGCGGTAAGTCGTGCGGAACAAGTGATTGTGTATAGTTACGGCGGACGCCAAGCCGATGTTTGGTGGAGTAAACTAAAATTAGGTAATTACAAAAACTTGCGCGTGATTAATTTAGCAGGTGAAGCCACTCAAGCGTTAGCTGCAATGGCAGCGCGCGGAATGAAAATGAATTTTACGATCCAAGAGGGTGAAATAATGATTGCCAATGATGCAACGAGCTTGAATCTTACGCCACAAATACTTCAATAACCTTGGCTCACAAGCTATAATAATGGCATGCAAATTCTTGAACCCATTCATAATGCTGAAAAACATTTAGCTAAACTCGCCAAACTCAATATTCACAATTATTGGGATTTGGCACTACACATCCCGCTGCGCTATGAAGACCTCACCAAAATTTACCCGATTGCCGAAACCCAAGTCGGTCAACAGGTGATGATCCAAGGTAAAATAATTGGTCATGAGATTGTCAATAAACGCAGCAAACAATTAATTGTACGGGTCGATGATGGCAGTTCAATTATCTCGTTGTTATTTTTTCACTTTTATCCAAGCTATACTACGCAATACGCGATTGGTAAGCAAATTCGCGCACACGGCGAAATCAAAGCCGACTTCTATGGTAATAAGACAATTTTTCACCCCAAAATCCAAACGGTGCATGAAGAAAGTAAGCTGAGTAACACCTTTAGTCCAATTTATCCAACCACCAATGGTTTTGCCAATGCGATAATTGCTCAATTAGTCGAGGATTTGTTTAATGCTAATTTAATTCCCGAGACCTTGCCTAAATCAATTTTGGAACACTATCAATTACCCGCACTTGAGCAAGCCTTATTAACCTTGCATAAATTAACGCCCGAACAATTCAAGAATAATTATCAACAGCAGGCATTACGGCGCTTGAAATTCGATGAATTAATTGCGCAACAATTGTTAATGCAAAAAATTTATGCCCATAAACATCATAATCGCGCACCACAACTCAAAACCACTAATCAATATTTAGTGCCATTATTAGCCAAATTACCCTTTGAATTAACTCAGGCGCAAAAACGCGTGTTGCACGAAATTCTGCACGATCTAACTAGTCCACAACAAATGAATCGCTTGCTGCAAGGTGACGTGGGTAGCGGTAAAACCATTGTTGCTACCATTGCCACGCTAGTTGCCATTGAAAATGGCTTTCAAGCTGTAATTATGGCGCCGACCGAAATTTTAGCCGAACAACATTACACAAAAATTAGTGCCCTACTAACTGATTTGGATTTAAATGTCGTTTGGTTAACAGGCGGTTTAACTGCTAAAACTAAACGCGAAGCACTCGCCAAATGCAGTAGTGGAGAGGCGCAATTAATCATTGGAACCCATGCAGTATTTCAAAAAGATGTTGAATTTAAACAGCTCGGCTTGGTCGTGATTGACGAACAACACCGTTTTGGCGTTGAACAGCGGCTTGCCTTAGTTAACAAAGGACAAAATGAGCTCCATCCACATCAATTGATGATGTCGGCAACGCCAATTCCGCGTTCATTAGCCATGAGCTATTATGCTGACTTGGATGTTTCGAGCATCGATGAATTACCTCCAGGGCGTACCCCAATTAAAACTTTACTCATTAACAATGTCCGGCGTAAAGAAGTAATTAAATTTGTCCAGCAGCATGCCTGTTTAGGTAATCAAGCCTATTGGGTGTGCCCATTAATTGAAGAATCGGAAAAACTTGAGTTAGAAAATGCCATCAACACCCATGAGGAATTAACTAACGCTCTGGCTCCAATTAAAGTTGGCTTAGTCCATGGCAAAATGAAAAGCAAAGATAAAGCCGAGGTGATGGCCGACTTTACCGCCAATTGGACACAAGTGTTAGTCGCAACTACCGTAATTGAAGTTGGCGTGGATGTTCCCAATGCGAGCATCATGGTAATTGAACATAGTGAACGCATGGGCTTAGCACAACTCCATCAATTACGTGGGCGCGTCGGGCGCGGCAGCACCGAAAGTCAATGTGTCTTGTTATATGAAGGTAATCCCAGCGAAGTTGCCAAGCAGCGTCTAAAAGTAATTTCTAGCTCAAATGATGGCTTTGAAATTGCGCGCCAAGATTTATTAATTCGCGGACCAGGTGAACTCCTGGGACAACGCCAAAGTGGTTTACCCGCACTACGTTTTGCCAATCTCGAAGCCGATTTAGATATTTTACATGCAGCCCGCGAAATTGCCAAAACTCTAGCTACAGATTATCCCGCTCAAGCCAAGCATTTGGTTGAATTATGGTTTCATAATAAACAAATTTACGCGGGAGTCTAAATGCTAGCAATTTTTAATACCACCTCAATTTTATTTATCACCATTTTACTCGGCTTTATAGCTGGAATTAGCGGTCTGTTTAAACGAGGTGATGACCAAGTTTTAATTAATTATGTGTTTTATATTGCCTTACCCTTAAATTTATTTCTAGCTTGTTATCAAACTAAATGGCAAATTTTCGACCCAAGTTACCTAAGCAGCTATAGTTTAGCCATGTTAGTGACCATTGTTGGAACTTATTTTATTAGCCGCAAATTGTTACATGCCAAAGTAAATACCAGTCAGATTAACACCTTAGCTACCAGTCAAGTCGATGGCGCCTATTTCACCATGCCATTATTTTTATTAATCTTTAAATCAACTGCGCTCGCCGTGCCACTCATGTTACTTCAAAACCTAGTATTTTTTACCGCCAGTTTATTATTACTCCAACTCTGTAACGAACAAAGTAAACCGACTGGAAGTTATTTGAGCTTTATTAGTCAACGCAGCTGGCAAGTGTTAATCCACAATCCAATAATTAGCTTATCGTTATTAGGTTTAGCCTTTAATTTCCTGCAATTCCCATTACCAAATATGCTCACAAGTAATGTCAAATTTATTGGCAGTAGCGCATCGGCGGTGGCATTATTTAGTCTCGGTATGACCTGTGCCTTTTACCTTAATGGTCTAAAACAACTTAAACAAATTATTCCGTTAGCCAGCTTAAGCTTAATTAAACTATTGATCTTCCCACTCTGTGCCTGGCTGATTGGACGCAGTTTTAACTTAAGTCACGAGCTACTTCTGGCACTAGTTCTACTCTGCGCCAGTCCAGCGGCAACGCATACCTATATCATCGCAAATAAATATGAAAGCGATGCGCAAGTTGCAACCTTTAATGTGGTTATCACAACTTTACTCAGCTTTGTAACCATTAATTTGTGGCTATATTGGTTAAATTAAGGAAACATGATGCTAGCAACTCTTTCAATTACCTCAAGCATTTTTATAACTATTTTGCTGGGCATGCTCTGTGGTTGGAGCAAATTATTTCATCGCGGACATGATCAAATTCTCATTAAATATGTGTTCTATATTGCCTTACCCGCGAATTTATTTCTCTCGTGCTATAAAGCTAAATGGCATATCTTTAACTTCGCTTACTTAACTAGCTATATACTTGCCGCACTACTAATTGGACTACTGAGTTATTTCCTAAGCCGCCGTAAATTTAATAGCTCCAGCACAGCTAGTTTAATTAATAGCTTACTGAGCACCCAAGTTGGGGTAGGATTATTTACCATGCCGTTATTTATGCAGGTTTTCAAATCCACACATCTAGCCATGCCGCTAATGTTATGGCAAAGCGTAGTTTTCATGACCTTGGGGATTTTCGCACTGCAGCTAAATGATGCAACGACTCCGCGCCAAAGAAATTTCATCAGCTTTATTCCCGTGAGGATCATTAAGGTTATTTTTACCAGCCCAGTGATTGTCTTATCATTACTGGGTTTAACGCTGGGATCACTCCAAATTCCACTCCCGCAATTTGCGAGTACCTCAGCTAAATTTGTTGGTGACACACTTTCGGCAGTCGCTTTATTTAGCTTAGGTTTAAGCGTGGCATTTAATTTTAAAGCCTTGCGTAATCTACGACAAATAGCCTTAATTAGCTGTTTAAGCATTATTAAACTATTGCTCTTTCCATTAATTGCACTCGCCGTCGGTTATTTATTTAAATTATCCACCGAGTATTTACTCGCACTGGTTTTATTTTGTGCCAGTCCGACCGCTGCGCATACCTATATTATTGCTAAACGTTATAATGCCGAATCAGAACTGGCAACCTTTAGCGTTGTGTTTACAACTATTTTAAGCTTTATTAGTATTAATCTCTGGTTGTATTGGTTAAATTAAAGGACTCAACATTATGATAACTACCAAAACCTTGAATTTTTTATTTAGCCCAAGATGAAAAACATTCCATTCTATCTTGAGCAAAAAATTGCAACGGCAAATCTAGCACCAGATTGGCAAACCCAAGACCAAGGCTACCTGCATGCCTTTGCCGAATTAAAACTACTTTACCCAAGTTTAGCTTATCAAGCCTTATTTGATCTCTATGCGCTAACCCAACAACTTAAGCATGACGCGCTCACTCATACACAAAAGCAAGCGTTAATTTGTGCGTATAAAGATTTAGCACCGCATTACCCAACATTATCCAAGCAAGACTGCAATCTCTATTTAGAACAAGCGCTACAACAAGCCAATTTAGCACTCGAATTAAATGAAATTCCAATTGGCGCGATTATCGTACAAAATAAGCAAATTATTGGTCGTGGCTATAACCGCACCAAAACTGAAAATAACATCCTTGCCCATGCCGAAATTATGGCAATTCAAAACGCGCAAAAAACCTTAAACAATCATCGCTTAATTGGTTGTGATTTATATGTAACCATTGAACCATGTTTAATGTGTAGTGGCGCGATTCTCAACAGCCGCATTCAACGCTTAATTTATGGTGCAGCTGAGCCCAAAACAGGCGCATGCCATAGTCAATATCAGGTGTTTGCTAATAAAAAAACCAACCACCATTGTCAGGTGATTGGTCCAGTTGATCAACTCAAATATAGTCAATTAATCCACGAATTCTTCCGTAAATAGCAGGGTAGCTCCCGCAAAATATCTCATTTGAGAATTAAAATAAGCTTACTCTTTGGGATATCTTAAATTAAATGCCGCTAATTTATCTTGCCAGTAGCTTAGGGATTGAGCATAAAACTCCTCAATTTCTACCAATGAATCTTTAGTTTTTGAATTCTGCCGCTGTTTGAGATAAGTTTGGGCAATAGTTAAATCCTTTAACGCCTTGGTGTTATCTTCACAACTGGCTTGAATTTCTTTCTTAATCTTCTCCGCTAAATCATAGCTATTGACTAAAACTTTACCTTCATTCGCCACACTATGCTCCACAAAATCTTGCCAATGCGCAATGTTGCGACGAGTTAAATCCATGCTAATAAATGACATTTTTTGAATATATTCTAAATAGCCATTCAACGCCCGCAGTTTATTTTCAACGGTTTCCTCAAGTTGAACTTTAATTGTTTCTGACATAATAAATTCTCCATCTAAAAAATTTATAATTCTCAAATAATCACAAGCAAGCATTTTAATCTTAACACGATTGCAAGTCAGTGATTTTACTTATAAATGTTGATTTGATACTGCGGTTATTCTAACACACTTATGCGGCTTAAAAATTAAGATTCCATACGCAAATTCTACGTGCAGCTCGATTTAAAGATTATAGTCGTTTAGCTATAAACACAAGAACCAATTCCGCCACCACAAGTACAAATTATCTGTGCAAATACTCGCTCAATTGCTGAGTTGACCAAGTTTTAACTAAATTTAACTCATCCACACGAAGGTGAGCGCTCAGCGTTTGAATTCAAGCGATAAACACGATTAAATAAGCCACCACTAACTTCACAGCAACTTGTCGCAGAATCTAACCATGCGCCTAATTGCTCTTTGATTATTCCTAAAATTATACCAGCCTCGAAACTAATTCCTTCACCTAAACATGACTACGCCTTCTTAGCTATATTTCTTTATTTTATCCATAATTACGTTTTAGTTAAAATTATATGACTATACGCCCACCGTTATTTTTAGCAATGCAACAAATCTATCCAATAAACTTATCATCGTTTCATTATAAGCCATTAATCACTAAATTTAACCCATTTAGATTGTTCAACATTGAAAAAATTATGCTCAACATCCAGATTACTCACATACGGTTTAACCAATTTAGAATAATTTGGTTGAAATAACGGAATAATCGCATAATCATTTAAAGCCAGCGTTAATGCTTGGCGATACAACTGTTGCTGCTGTGCCAAATCGGAGCTGTTTTCGGCTGCCGTAACCAATTTATCATAGGCTGGATTACAATAATGTGAATTATTTTGCATGCCATTGCATAAATACAATTGCGTATAGCTGGTTACCGAATTATAATCGGCTACCCACCGATCACGAGCAACCACATAATTGCCACTATGCCGACTAGCAATAAAAGTTTTCCACTCTTGATTTGATAAAATAACTTCAACCCCCAAAGTACTTTTCCACATTCCCGCAATTGCCAATGCAATTTTCTTATGCAAATCATCGGTGTTATAACTCAGATCAATTTTTAATGGATGACTCGCAGAATAACCCGCTTTAGCATACAACTGCTGAGCAATTTTCACCTGTTCATCATACGGCAAATCTGCCCAACTATAGCGGACTGACGTATAAGCACCACTTTCCACAGTTGAGGTAACATTACTGTACAACTCTGTTTCACCTTGTCCCAAAACCTTATTTACTAAAGCATTACGATCAATTGCCATGCTTAAAGCTTGACGTAATTCAGGATTATTCTTAAACTGTGGTAACAATTGATTTAAATCATAAAAATAAATCCCTTCTTGTTGAATCGTATGTAATTCACTGGGATATTGCTGCTTTAAATTTTGATATTGATCAATCGGAACACTTTGATACACCAAATCCAAACCACCTGTTTTATACGCACTTAAGCCAGCATTATGATCCACATAAGGGAAAAAATCGACCTTAGCGATAGCGACCTGACTTTCTTGAAAGTAATACGGATTTTTAGTTAATAAAATATGCCCATTTACCACATGCTCACTCAAAACATATGCACCAGATGTAACCATATTTTGCGCTTGAGTCCACGCACTAGCGTATTTACTAATCGTTTTTTGCGAAACCACTCCAACCGTACCTAAAGTTAAATAATTCAAAAAATTAGCATCTGGGTGATCTAATTGAATCACTACCGTTTTGGCATCTGGTGCACTAATTCCTAAGCTCGTTGGCGGCAATTCACCTTTAATAATCTTATTGCCATTAACCACTCCTGCCAATAAATAATTATGTCCTGATGCCGTTTTTGGATCAACCACTCGACGATAGGTATAAATAAAATCATTCGCCGTTATCCTTGAACCATCAGAAAATTTTAAATTATCTCGCAAATGAAACGTATAGGTTTTACCATTGGCTGAAATATTCCAGCTCTCTGCCATTCCAGGAATAGGATTATTTTGCTGATCAAAATCGACTAAACCTGCAAATAAATCATTAATTATCCGTCCAGCCGCGGCATCCTCCGACAATGCAGGATCTAATGTGGGTGCTTCACTACCTACGTCAATGCGTAGCGTATCTAACGGGTGTTGCAGCGTAGATTCACTATGCGAACAAGCGCCAAGAATTAACCCAAAGCAAATGATTTGACTTCCACAAAATACTTTCTTTATTCTCATTTTTTCACCTCTTAAAAATTAACGCTATATTTAGCTTATATGCTCAAGCTTTATTTTTCCTACAAAATTTTTAATTTATGTATTGCCACGCTTAACCCAACCGTATTTAGATTTAGTTTTTTTAGGCATTATATTTCGTATTTGATCAGTATAAGCTACAATATCTAAATCTCCTGTTGATTTAACTTGTAAGAGCGGTAATCCAACTTCATCGTAGTTGACCAAATAATCGCCTATTTTTCGATAAACATTAGGATATTTTTCAATTTTACGTTCAACTAATATCTGTAACCATTTTTTGCTTTCTTTAATTGTCTTATGATGCGTTTTGGCTAATTCTCTACCAAAAATATCTATCATGAATACTCGAATTGAACTATCATTAACTAACGTAATATTCCATGCCATTATAGCGAAATCTGCACCAAGCGCAAAATCTCCTTTAGCAAAATCACTTAACTCAGAGTCTGTTTGAATTAAATCCACAATTGCATCGGATACTTTAAATACATGTTCCATATCTAACCACTTTCATTAAATTTATGCATCATCTCTTAAATTTTAATTATCTTAGTTTCATACCCCCTGATTGCCAATCATGATTAAGTAGTGCAAAGCGCAAGTGATCTTGCCACACACCATCAATAAACAAATAACTATGTGCCATCCCTTCATTTCTAAAGCCAGCACGTTGAATAAATTGAATCGATTTTACGTTAGTTGGCTGAATATTAGCCTCAATTCGATGTAAATTTAACTGATTAAACGCTTGATCAATTACCAGCTTCAATGCTTGTAACATAATGCCCTTGCCCACACCGTAGCAACTGGCATAATAAGCTAAAAAAGCATTATGAAAACAGCCACGAATAATTTCATTTAAATTAATTACACCTAAGATTTGTTCAGGATTATCTTTGGCGAAAACCAGATAGCTTTTATTCGTCGTCGAAGCTTGATATTTCTCTAAATACTTACGATATTCTTCAGGAGTACTCGGCGCCTGCAACCACGGATGGTGAATGTGTTGACTTAAATGCATAGTTCTAATGAAATTATCTTGATTGTCTAGAGTTGGTTCTTGAAGATATATTTCCACCATTTTACGATTACTCCTCTTTAAATTTATTTACAGCTAACATTACTCTTGTAGCGCTTGAATACGATACAAAACATGCTCAGCTAAAGGACTATCTTCGGCAAGACTTGGGTGCATAAAACTCCCATTTAGGTCTTGCTGCATGCCAATTTTTTGCATTACCTTTATCGAGTTTAAATTATCTTTTACCGCAATACTTACAATTTCTCGTAATTTAAACTGCTTAAACCCAATTTCTAAACATTTTTGAGCGCCCTCACTAGCATAACCATAACCCCAATATTTAGCAGCCAAACGCCAACCAATCTCAACACAGGGTGTAAAATGCGCTTGAAAACTAGGAATACTTAAACCAATGAAACCAATAAATTCAGCAGTAGATTTTAACTCTACTGCAAAAAAACAGAACCCCTCTTGACTAAATTTAGCTTGAATTCGTGCAATTAATGCCGCACTTTCTGCATGAGTTAATAACTTAGGAAAAAATTCCATAACTTTTACATCTTGCCCCATTCGTGCAAATGGCTCTAAATCAGATTCACGCCACTCACGTAAAATTAATCTCTCAGTTTCATAAATCATACCATCTCCATTCAGTCATAAATATACATAATTAAATCCGTTGCAAATCGATTGAAGCGCTAAATAATCAATTCCTAAATTTTACATTATTAAACAAATACTCACTAATTGAAGTAATTACTTTGCGCTATTTAGCCACTCTTGAATGAATTGATTACTTAATATTGTTTTACAATAATCAATAACCACAGGATTACTTGACTTGTAATTATAACTCCTAAATCTCAACACAATTGGTGCGTACATTGCATCAACAATAGAAAATTCGCCAAATAAATATTCTCCAGAGCTAGAATAATTTGCACGACACTCTTGCCAAATAGCCTCAATTCGTTGAATATCTTGCTCTAATCCCAATGAAGTTGGCAACGATTTAAATTCATTTAAATTAAATGGCATTAGTTGACGTAAATTAGCAAATCCAGCATGCATTTCATTACTAATATTTCTAGCATATACTCGTGCAGATTGATTAATCGGCCAAAGTTTTGCCGTTGGAAATAACTCATTCAAGTATTCCGCAATAGATAATGAATCCCAACAAATATTTTCATTATGGATTAACGCAGGAACTTTTCCCGATGGAACATATTCCAAAATTTCAGCCCTAGTTTGCTCCGTTTCCAGTTTAATTACCCGCTCATCAAACTTAACCCCTAATTACTTAAGCATTAGCCACGCACGCAACGACCACGATGAAGAACTTTTATCACCTAAAATCAATGAAAAATCATTTTTCACAAATATATCCTTAAAGTAAAAATTAACTTAATTACTGTAACTGGTTGATATCAACATAACATATCCCTGCGGATACAGCTGCAGCAAAACCAGCATGATGATCCTCGAAAACTAAACAATGCTCTGGATCAATTCCTTGATCATATGCAGCCTTTAAAAATATATCTGGTGCAGGTTTACCATGAGCAACATCTGCAAGCGTAATTACTTGCATAAAAAAATGCCGAACATCATTGAGTTCCAGCATTTGATTAACCGCTTCGCGTACACCTCCTGATGCAACCACCATTTTTAATCGTGATGAATATTTGTTTACTATTGCGAAAGTTTTTGCAATCGGAGTTACCTGAGAAATATACTTAGTTAAAAAAAGTTCTTTCTTTAAGCATAAAATATCACCCACAACTAAATTATAACCAAATTTAGCAATTACCGCACTAACCATATCATTGCCACTAACACCAGCATAATCACGAATAAATTCATCTTGCTCAATAAATTTATAACCCAGTAAACTAAAAGCTTCATTCCATGCTGAGTAATGTAAGGCTAACGTATCCATTAATGTGCCATCACAATCAAAAATTAATAATTTAATATTCCTTTCATTTATTATTTGCTCAATTGATTTTTCATCTAACATTTGCCTTTTCCTTAATAATCCAGAATATTTAATTGACCTATTGCATATCACATGGATAAAAGCACATACAGCTAACATATAAACAACTTGTTTGCTCCACAGCATAAATACAATGAAATATTCGTTTATTATAGATTAACAATACGTAATTTACATTTTAAATAGCTATAAATTCAACACGAACAATTACTTTATGAACTGTAAAGTATTTTTATTTACAATCTACAATATAACTAATCGCCTATTTGAAATAACTCTTAGAGAGTAACTGCTCCAAACTCCACAGTGAACCAACCTGATACTTAGGAATAATACCATCCGGCGTTGGTTTGTTCTCACGGTTAAGCCAGCAGGTATCAAATCCAGCATTAATACCACCCAAAATATCAGAATCAGGATTATCTCCAACCATTAATACATTTTCACGGCGAGGACTACCCATAAGAGTTAAAGCATGTTCAAAAATATCTCGATGTGGCTTAGCAACACCAACTTCTTCAGAAATTACCAATAATTCAAAATGTTCACGTAACCCTGTGCGCTCAAGACGAACTTGCTGCAATTCAATAAATCCATTCGTAATAATTCCTAACTTAGCTCGATCTTTCAATGCATTTAATAAATTCACCGCACCATCAATTGGCGCACAAATCTCAGCCATTGCCATCATAAAAGTACTATTTAATTCGGCTGGCGTAATCCTCAATTTATTTGACCATAAATCAAAACGCCTATGTTGTAATTGCTGTGCGCTAATCGCACCATTTTGATAATCACTCCATAATGGCTTGTTTATCATTTGATATTCTTGATAATCTTGCGGGCTAAACTCTACGCCAAATTGAGTAAACATCAACTGTAAACCACTAAAAGCGTCAAAATGGAACAAAGTTTCATCCGCATCAAATAAAATCCACTCATATGCTTTCATTATAAATTTATCCTTCACTAATATATCAAACTATACTAAACCAAGCTTATCTAAATTAACCACTTTAATAAAACCAACAAACTAAATTTAACCTTCATATGAAGTTGGTGCAACCACAATATCCCGAATACAAATATCCTGAGGCTGCAAATAAATAAATTTCACAATGTCACCAAATTTATCCAAGTCAATCGTACCTTCATTAATACCTAAAGATGTGATCATTGGTGTTTTGATTAATGCTGGCGCAATATTGATTACCCTAATACCGTATTTAGCATTTTGTAAGCGTAAAGAATCTGAAAAACTTTTTACATATGCCTTAGTTGCCGCATAGACTGCATTATTTGGTCGCGGATAACGATCAGCTAACGAACTTAAGTTAATTATACTTCCAGTTTTATTTTCACGCATTAATGGTAAGATACATTCAATAAAATTAACCATGCCCAAAATATTAATTTCAATCATTTTTTGTGCTAAATCATGTTCAACAATTGTATTATCTCCACGACCAGTAACACCAGCAGCATTAACTAAACAATCAACCTTACCAAATTTTTGAATTTCAAATATTAAACTTTTAGTTTGCTCAATATTTGCCACATCACATTGTTTAACAAAAAAACGCGGGTGTTTTAAATCATTGATTTTGGCTATATTACGCCCGATACCAAAAACAATCACATCATCTATTTCTAAAAACTTCCTCACACACTCCAAACCGATTCCGCTAGTTGCACCAGTAACTATAATTATTTTCTTCATTTAGTTCCCCATGTAGTCTATATGCTATCTAAGTTTCTAGCTAATTCTAATTTGCTAAATGTTTCATATGAAACATTACAAGCTTTGCTTGACAATATCAAAAACACGCTGTGAAGCACCTTGATATTTATCAATGAATTGATTACAATGATCTTTTAATTCAACATATTCATTAACATTATGTAACATTTTATGAATAGCATCACTTAACTTACTTACGCTATCAATTTGATAAGCACAACCATCAGTTAAACAATTTTCTGCTATTTCGTTGAAGTTATACATTGAATTTCCAAAAATCACTGGAGCATGCATAAAAATTGCTTCAATGGGATTTTGCCCACCAAAATCTTTAAAACTACCACCAATTATTGCTAGATAACTAATTGCATAATATGCCAACATCTCACCCATACTATCGCCAATAACAACTTTAGTCTCAGGTTTAATTAAATTACCGTCGGAACGTTTTTGATAATTTACGTTACGTTCAATTAATAAATTTTCAAGTTCTGTAAATCTTTCTGGATGACGCGGAATAATTAAATATACTACATCTTCTGAAAAATCAAGATTATCCAGAATTAATTCTTCTTCTCCATCACGAGTTGAAGCAAATGTAATAACTTTATGCTCCGCAAACATCTGTTTAAATAGCATAATCAATTGATTTATATCACTATTTAAAACTAAATCAAACTTTGTATTTCCAACTACAGCCAATTTACCAGAATAATTCAACTTAGCAAAGTTATTTAATGTATTTTGATCTTGACATAGAATTCCTGTAAATTTATTTAAAATCGACGCCAGCACCATTTTAAAGCGATTATAGCCAATGTATGACTTATTTGATAGGCGAGCATTAACCAAGTACAACGGAATTGCATTACGCGCGGCAAAATGAACTAAGTTTGGCCAAATTTCGGTTTCTAAAATTATTCCCAATTTTGGTTTAAAGGTTTTATAAAATTGTTGAACACTAAAACTTAAATCATATGGCACATAATGAATATGTGCATATGGATATAATTTTTTAGCCGTTTCCCTTCCCGTTGGTGTCATCGTTGTAATTAATATTTGATATTCCGGTAAATTTTCATTAAATAATTCAACTAATTTATACATCGCCCTAGTTTCACCTACTGACACCGAATGAAACCATACAATTGGTTTTGTGCTTGGGTTAACTAAATTCCACCCAAAACGCTCATGCCAATTTTCTAAATATTGCGGATTTTTTTTCCCGCGTTTTTTGAGATACAACGGAACTAATGGTGCTAATAGATATAAAAGACCCGAATAGATTATTCGCATGTACTTTCTTCTTTTTTAACTGGTTCTGGTTTTTTCTTATCCGCAGGATTCATTATTGATGCTGTATTACTCATAAAATCCATAAATTTATTCATTAAATTTAACGGATTAACATCTTGAAGAGATTTAGCTGAATTAGCCATGGTCTTCATTGCCTCCATTTGGCGAACATATTGTTCTAAATAAACGATTAAATTTTTAGAAAAATTTATTTGTTTGTCACATTCTTCAATACATTTTTCTGGTGAAGTAAACATTTCATTATTTAACATGATTAAGCTCCAATAAATTATTTTTTATAATATATTCAATTAATTCAGATGGTTCAACTCTTGATTTATAACCACCAAAATTATGTGCTATGCTACTTTCTAACATACCAACATAACTAGGATCACTATGTAAATAAATAGCTAATGTCGGTTTAGCCAATAAATTAGCTAAATGTGTAAATCCAGTATCTACTCCAATAATTAAATTCGCATTTTTTATTAAATCAACTAATTGTAAAAATCCTAACTTATCCACAACGACAACTCGTTTATTATGCATTTTTTGCTGAAATTGCTGTGCAAACTCTAGTTCAGTCTGATTACTATAAGTTAAAATAATTTTCAATTCGGTGTTTAGAATTATCCATTCTGAAAATTCACGCCATGTTTCTAATGACCATTTTTTATTTTCTTTCGATGTACCATGTAAATAAAGTACATAACCTTCTGGATAATAAATATTACAGTTAGCAGCGTTAACTTTAAAATCAATTATGTTTAAATCATGATCTAATTGAAATATTTTAGCTATTAAACCGCGTAACCTTATTACTGCAACATTATTTTGATTAACTGTGTATGTGTAATCATAAAAAAAGCTAGCTAACCACTCACGTGCTGATTTACAATCTAAACCATAAATTTTGCCCTTAAATAAAAATTTAGCTAAAAAAGCTGATTTAATTAATCCTTGTGTATCAATAATATAATCATATTGTTCATGATTAATAGAATTTCTAAATTTAATTAAATTATATAACCAACTCAATTTATTTTTTTTCCATTTACGTAATGGAATACTAATCACCTTATTTATTAGTGGAGATAACTCAGCAATACCTTTAAAACTTTCATCAACTAACCAATCTATTTCAGCATTAGGGTATTTCTGCTTAATATCTGGTAGTAATGTAAATGTATGAAAAATATCACCAATCGAAGATAAACGAATAATTAAAATTTTCAAAATCATAATCCAAAAAAGTATTAACACTAAATTGTGGATAATCTAGACAAATTATGTTAACATTTTACTAGTTATTAACAGATAATATTTAAGTCTATATTTTATTAACAATTCAAATTAATATTAAACATTAGTTAGTAGTATACTTAAACTATGCTTAATATTCTGAAATATATAATTAAATATCACTTATACACAAAATATGTCTAAGTAATAATAATAATAAAGTATATATATTATATATAAATAATAATGTAAATAAAATAATTTATGTGTATAAAATTAAAAATTTTAACTAAATATTTCATCTGAATATCTGACATGTTCATATGTGAATAATCAATAGTTATACACATATAAAAATAGTCTTTAAAATTTATCCACATTTTATTACTTTGTTACGATAATGATTATACATATCTTTCAAATAGGTATAACATATTGATTTTGATTAATAATATATACTTAATAACTTTAAAAGAGACTAATAATAATAATAATAAAACATATATACTATTTTATTAAATAATAAATGATAAAATCATTACCTATTAGTAAAAGGATTTTAGAATGATTAAAGAAAATAAATATACTTTAGAAAAAATTACCTACGTAAAACAATGGACTGATCATTTGTTTAGCTTTAGAATTACTCGTGATGCAGGATTTAAATTTATTCCAGGACAATTTGCACGATTAGGTGTTAAAAAAGAAGATGATACATTCGTCTGGCGTCCATATTCAATTGTATCTGCTGACTATGATGAAGAATTAGAATTTTATTCAATTATAGTTCCAGATGGTGAATTTACACAAAGAATAAAAGACATTAAAATTGGTGATGATATTTACATTGATAAAACTAATTATGGGCTTTTAACTACTGATCGTTTTGAAAATGGCAAAGATCTTTGGTTTTTATCTACAGGAACTGGGTTAGCTCCGTTTATTTCAATTTTATATGACTTTTCAATATGGGAACAATATGATAAAGTAATCTTAGTCCATTGTGCTCGTGAAGCTGAAGAATTAACCTATCAAGAAACTATTAATAGTTTTTTCAATCATGAATATTATGGAGAATTAGTTAAAGATAAATTAGTTTATGTTAAAATTTTAACTAGAGATACTAAAGATGGTGATTTATATGGAAGAATTACAACTTTAATTGAAAATGGAGAATTAGAAAAGTATGTAAATGTTCCATTAACAATTAGCTATAGTAGAATTATGATTTGTGGTAACCCACAAATGGTTGATGATACGCGAAAATTATTAGCTACTAAAGGTTTGACTATCTCTAAAAGAGCCAATCCAGGTAATATGGCAGTTGAAAATTATTGGTAAAACAAAACCTCTATTAATAGAGGTTTTGTTTCATATGAAACATTGTCATAGAAAAACTTAAATAAAATAAAGGAAACCTTAATGGAAATATACTTAAGTATATTAAATATCTTACTTGAAGTGTATGCTGGTAAAAATTTAAATGAAGTGTTAATTAGATATAATAATCAAGATAATTTTCCTAAAATAAAAAATATTACTTATGGAATATTAAGGAATTATTATAGTATAAATTATTCAATAGATAAATTAGTTAAACATTCAAATTTACAATCTAGAATATTATTACAAATTGGGATATTTGAATTAAAGTACAGCAAAAAACCAGAGTATGCTGTAATTAATGATTTGGTTAATTTTAGTTTTGATTTAACTGAGAATGAAAAAATTAAAAATTTTATAAATGGTGTTTTACGCGAATATTTAAGACAAGTTGAATTATTAGATTTAGATATTCAAAAAGATTATTCGCTAAAATATAATATACCAGACTGGATTATAACTAAATTAAAAAAACAATCTAAAGAAAACTATTTACAATTTTTAAATGGTTTTAATCATCATCCTGCCTTTGGGTTAAGAGTAAATAAGCGCAAAATTAATCAAGATGAATATTTATTAAAATTAGATGAAGCTAATTTAGAGTACAAATTAATCCAAAATAAGATTTGTTTAGTAAAACCAATTAACATTACAGCTCTCCCACTTTTCAATGATGGATTTATTAGCATACAAGATATAGCGGCACAATCAAGTATTGAAATACTAACCAAACATCAAATACAACCTAAATACGTACTTGATGCATGTGCTGCACCTGGTGGAAAAACATGTCAACTTCTTGAAAATATAAACTGTGAAGTTGTTGCTTTGGACATTGATGAAACTCGTTTAAATAAGGTCTCAGACAATTTAAAACGACTAAACTTAGTAGCAGAACTAAAATTAGGTAATGCCATGAATAAATTATGGTGGAATAAGAAATTATTTAATTTAATTATTGCAGATGTGCCATGTTCAGCTAGTGGAACATTAAAACGTAATCCTGATATTAAAATTAATCGTCGTGAAAGTGACATTGTAAATTTTGTTGAAACTCAACGTAATATAGTTATAAATTTATGGGATATGCTAGATACAAATGGTTTTATGCTTTATATAACATGTTCTATATTTAAAGAAGAAAATCAAGATAATATTGAATGGTTTAAATCTAATTTAAATGACTTTGAATTAATCGAACAATTTCAAATAATCCCAACTGAGTATAATGATAGTTTATTCTATGCTTTAATTAAAAAAAGGTAATGGAACATTTATGAAGAAAGTAAACATAGGTTTTTTAATTGTAATCCTAACGTTAATAATATTTAGTTATTTTTACGTAACAATTTATTCTAAATATGATGTAATGCTTTATTTAAATGATTATAAGCAAATTATTCAGCTTAATCATATTATTGAAGTTTTATTATTAATAACAATTAGTTTTTTTATCTATAAGGTTTTTTTTCGCAGTACCTATGTTTTTGGTTCTGTGCTAACAAAAAAATTATTTCTATTATTATCATCGGTAATAGTAATCCCTTCCTTAATTAATATTAAAATTGCTAATTATTTTATAGATAATACGGTAAATCGTTTATTTAATCCACAAATTGAAGAATTATTTGATAATAGTTTTAGTATTGCAGAGGAGAGTATTAAATATTTTTCTAAAGAATTACGTAAAAAATCAGTAATTTCAGCGGAATACTTAAAATTAGTTGATAAAAATGATAATAAAGCTGATTTAGCTAAAATTAGAAATATTTTAGATGTTAATGCATTAAGTATTTATGGTATTAAAGGTAATTTAATTTTACAAGATAAAAAAAATGACCAAAAATACTTTCCAAATACTTTACAAAATTACATAATAACAAAAATTCAAAATTCTGGATATTATTATGAAATAAATAAAGATGCTGGCGGTAATTATTTATTTTACTATTATCAATTTTATGATAAAGATAAAATTATTGCACTTACTCAATTTGCTCCAGATTTCATTCGAATTGATAATACTAAGATAATTCAAAATAAAGATTTATATTTAGGTTTATTAAGTAATAAAGATAATTTAAAAGATGTTTATACAAGCACTTTAATTATCAGTGTGTTACTATCAATTTCAATTGCGGTTTTACTTTCAATGTTTTTTTCTAAATTTTTAATTAAGCGTATTTCTAATCTTATTGAAAATATTGAATCAATTAAAAAAGGATCCTATAAAAATAATAACTCATTTCAAGGTAATGATGAATTATCACAACTAATTACCTCATTTAATGAAATGAGCCATAATTTGGATAAAGTCCGTAAACTTGAAAAATATCAAAAAGATCAAATTACAGCATATAAAAATTATTTAGAGAATTTGATTAAAAATATTAGTTTAAGTGTTGTTGTATATGATGATAAATTCTTGATAAAAAATATGAATACAATTACACAAGAAATACTAGATATTGATATAGAACAAGTTTTTAATATTCCAATTAATAAATGGAATAAAATATATCCACATTTAGAGGACTTCTGTAGTTTAATTGAATTGAGTTTTAATCGCAGTTATACAAATTGGGAAGAAAATATAATTGTTCGTTCTAACCATAACATTAAAAATTTATTTATTAAAAATGTTAAATTTGAAACGAATAGTGATATGCAATATATTATTTTAATTAGTGATGTTACTAATTTAATTAAAGCTAAACAAAATCAAGCATGGGCTGATATTGCTAAAAGGTTAGCACATGAAATTAAAAATCCATTAACACCAATTGTTCTTTCGACAGAAAGAATAGAAATGAAGCTTACGCCTAAATTATGTGCTGAAGATCAAGTATTTTTAAAACGTTTAACTAATCAAATAATCATTCAAGTTGAAGATTTAAAAAATTTAGTTAATAAATTTAGAGATTTTGCGAATATAAACAAACCAAATTTATCTAAAATAGAGGTAGTTCATTTTTTTAGTCAGTTTTTAACGCTGTACGATAATTCTAATTATGATTATCTTAAAATTCAAGTAAATTTGCCAAAAAATGAAGCATTTATTATGGGTGATTCAAGTTTGTTAAGGCAAGTATTTCATAATTTAATAAAAAACGCTATTGAAAGTACCGAAAATATTGAATTAAAACAGGTTGATATTGTAATTAATCAAGAAGATGAAATGATAAGAATTTTGATTAAAGACAATGGTAATGGTTTTGAACAAATAATTATGGAAAATTTATTTGAACCATATCGTACCACTAAAGGTGTCAAAGGAAGTGGATTAGGTATGGCGATTGTTAAGAAAATTATAGATGAACACAATGGTAAAATTGAAGTATTTAATGACAATGGTGCCAATGTAGTAGTAAAATTACCTCTTGTAACTGAATACAGTGTTTTATAGGCAAACAAAAATGGATAAAATGATATTAATTGTTGATGATGAATTAGGAATTCGCGAGTTATTACGTGAATGTTTAGAAGATGAAGGATATGTTGTTAAATTGGCTGAAAATGCTTTAGAAGCAGATAAAACAGTTAAAGAACAACGTTTTGATTTAATTTTGATGGATGTGTGGTTGCCTGATATGGATGGCGTTTCATTATTTAAACGTTTTTTATCAAATGGAATAACAACTCCAGTAATTATGATGTCTGGTCATGCTTCAATTACAAGTGCATTAGAAGCAATTCGAATTGGTGCACGTGATTTCTTAGAAAAGCCATTATCATTAAGTAAATTATTACCATTAGTTGATAAACATATTCTTAAAGAACATGCTAATAGTGATGGAATTTTAGAAGATATTTCAGAAATTATTACCTTAGACTTAAATAATCCACTTAAAGGTATTAAAGAAACTCTAGAACGTCGTTATTTTTTATATCATATGAATAAGCAAAAAGGTAATATAACGAAGATAGCTGAAGTCTCTGGTGTCGATCGTGCACACCTGTACCGTAAATTTAAAAGCCTAGCAATTAAAATAAAATAAACAATTAAATTAAGAATTAATGATGAAAATATTTAATACACTAACTAAACAAAAAGAAGAATTAAAAACAATTGAACCAAATAAATTAAAAATATATGCATGTGGTTTGACTGTTTATGATTATGCTCATTTAGGACATGGAAGACAAGCCGTAGCATTTGATATGATACGTCGTTGGTTTATTGCTAGTGGTTATGACGTGATATTTGTTAAAAATATTACTGATATTGATGATAAAATCATAAATCGTGCAAATGAAAATGGTGAAACCATGCAACAATTAACTGAACGATTTATAAAATATATGCATGAAGATTTTGATTGTTTAGGTGTTTTGCGCCCTGACTTTGAACCTAAAGCAACTGCATATATTCCACAAATGTTAAATATAATTCAAGGGTTAATTGATAAAGGATATGCCTATCAATCCAGTAATGGTGATGTTTACTATCGAGTGCGTAAATTTGACGGTTATGGTAAATTATCTGGGAAATCTTTAAATGATTTACGTGCTGGTGAACGAGTTGATATAGATGGATTTAAAGAGGATCCTTTAGATTTTGTGCTTTGGAAGTCATCAAAGGAACATGAACCATATTGGGATTCTCAATTTGGGAAAGGGCGACCTGGGTGGCATATTGAGTGTTCTGCAATGTCTGAAGATATTCTGGGTAAAAATTTTGACATTCATGGTGGTGGACAAGATTTACAATTTCCGCATCACGAAAACGAAATCGCTCAAAGTGAAGCGCACAATGAGTGTCAATTTGCAAATTATTGGATGCACAATGGTTTTTTAAATATTGATGATGAAAAAATGTCCAAGTCTTTGGGTAATTTTATAACATTACGCAATGTATTAAGTAAATATAATCCAGAAGTTATTCGTTTTTTTATGTTAAGAACTCATTATCGTAGCCCGTTGAATTTTAGTCATGATAGCTTGATGGATACAAAAAATAGTTTAATTAAGATTTATCAATCATTACGCAATTACAATTTATCAAGTTTTAATAATTCTGAAATAATTGATTGGTCAAATGGTTTTGCTAAAAAATTTAAAGAGGCAATGGATGATGATTTTAATACCTCTTTAGCAATAAGTGTATTATTTGAATTAGTTACTGAAATCAATCGAGAAGAAAATTTTGAGTTAGCGAAACTATTACTTAAATTAGCTAATTTAATTGGTTTACTTACTAGTGACCCACAAAAATTCTTACAGTCAGGAACTGCATTAGAGCATGCTGAAATAGAAAAATTAATCGTGAAACGTAATCAAGCCCGTGATAATAAAGATTTTAAGTTATCTGATTTGATTCGTGATGAATTATTAGCTAATGGGGTTATTCTTGAAGATAACAAAAATGGAACAAGTTGGCGTAAAAATTAGACGTGAATATTCTAAATAAATGATAGAGTGAGTATGATATAATCGTGTCTTATGCTAAAAATAGTAGTTTGAAAATCGCAGTTGTTAGAGTAATTAAATTTCAATTATTTCAAGGGATTATAGCTATTGCTATGGTTTTCTTGTTTAATAAAAATGCGAACTCTTTATATTCTGGATTATTTGGGTTACTAATTGCGTTAATTCCAACATTAGTTTATGCTCGTGTTGTTATTAGCAATAAAATTGATGATGCAAATACAATGTTGCACAAACATAAAAAAGCTCTGGTGTTAAAGTTTTTAACGAATGCTCTGGGGTTTTTGACTGTATTTTTAATTATTAAAAATATAGATGGTTTTGCATTATTTTGTGTTTATATTGTCACTCTTAGTGGGTGTTGGACTAGTTTAATTAGTTCAATGAAAACAAAATAAAATTGGGGGAAATATGGCCTCACCTACTGAATATATTGATCACCATTTAACCTTTAATACGGTAACCTTGTCAGGAAACCCTGGGGGATTTTGGTCGGTTAATATTGATACCTTGGTAACCTCTTGGGTACTCGGTTTGTTTTTTTTATGTGCATTTATTTTAGTAGCCCGCCGTGCTAAAATTGCTAATCCTGGAAAGTTTCAATTATTTATTGAATTAGTTTTTGAAATGGTTAAGGGACAAGTTAGTGATGCATATCATGAGAAGAGTAAATTAATTGCACCTTTGGCATTAACTATCTTTTGTTGGGTGTTTTTATTCAACTTCATGGATATTTTGCCTGTAGATATAATTAATTTCTTTACCACCGCTGCTGGTCATCCAGGGGTACATTGGCGTTTGGTTCCATCTGCAGATATCAATATGACATTTGCATTATCTTCGTCTGTGTTTTTGTTAATTATTGGTTATAGTATTAAAGCTAAAGGTGTTGGTGGATGGTCAAAAGAACTATTAACTAAACCTTTTGGTAAGTGGCTGTTACCATTTAATTTACTTTTTCAATTAATCGAATTGCTCTCTAAACCAGTTTCGTTAGCATTGCGGTTATTTGGAAACATGTATGCTGGTGAAATGATCTTTATTTTGATTGCTCTGCTTCCTTGGTATTTTCAATGGATTTTGGGAACTCCGTGGGCGATCTTTCATATATTGATTATTACGTTACAAGCATTTTTATTTATGATGTTAACGGTGGTTTATTTAAGTTTAGCAGTTGAAAATCACTAAAGTTTACGGTTTTTTATTTTTTATTTTTTAGGAGCCTTTAATGGAAGCTATTATTTCTAATATTTCTGGTTTAACTGCTGTTGCTGCTGCATTGTTAATCGGTCTTGGTGCATGTGGTACAGCAATTGGTTTTGGTATTTTGGGTGGTAAATTCCTTGAATCATCTGCGCGTCAACCAGAGTTAGCAACTAGTTTAATGATCAAAATGTTCATTGTAGCGGGTCTATTGGATGCGATTGCGATGATTGGTGTTGGTGTTGCTTTCTGGTTAATGACTAGTAACCCTATTCTAGCTACGGCATTAGAATTATTAAAAACTGCTCACTAATTAATCTATTAATATTTAAGGAGATTCCTCGTGAATATTAATGCAACAATCCTTGGAGAAATGATAACTTTTATTTTATTAGTTGTCTTTACGATGAAATTTGTTTGGCCGCCAATTAACGGAATGTTAGATGAGCGCGCTAGTCGAATTGCTGATGGTTTGTCTGCCGCAGAAAAAGGTAAACAACATTTGTTGGATGCCGAAGCTAATGTAGCTGCCGAGTTGAAAAAAATTCAAATGCGGGCTGGCGAAATTATTGCTAATGCGGAAAAAAGATCAAATCAAATTATCGAGGATTCGAAAGAACGAGCACGTCATGAAAGTGACAAAATTATTGCTGATGCTAAAGCTCAGATTGAACAAGATTTTGTGCGCATGAAGGAAGAACTACGTTTGCAAGTTTCTGGACTTGTGGTGCGTGGTGCTGAACAAGTTTTACGTGCAGAAATTAATCAATCACAACATGAGAAAATTTTAGCTCAACTTAAAGCGGAGTTATAAGCATCATGGCTGAATTGAGTGTTATTGCTCATCCTTATGCACAAGCTTTATTTAATATTGCGAAACAACAGAAAAGCGAAAAACTTTGGTTGGAAACTTTATCTGAACTTCAGCAAATAACAATAAATCAAGATTTTGCAAGCATATTAAATAATCCTAAAGTCGATGATTTAGAGATTATGAGTATAATTAAAACAGTATTAAAAAAGAATGCTTCGCAAGAAGTTATGAATTTTATTCAAGTTTTAGTAGAAAATAATCGTATTCTAGTATTAGATGAAATTTATCAAATTTTCCGCGAGTTGATTTTAGAAGATCAAAAACGTGGTGATGCGATAATTGAATCAGCTTATGCGATGAGTCAATCAGAAAAACAAGATTTTGAACAGCTATTGTCTAAAAAATTTGGCAAATCAATTACGGCTACCGTGGTGATTAATCCAGAACTATTAGCTGGGGTTAAAGTTACTATCAATGACAAAGTTATTGATGGATCCGTTAAGGGTCGGCTAAATGATTTAGCTACCCAACTTACTAAATAAAAAGAGGAGCGATTCATGCAATTAAATCCTTCTGAAATTAGTGATATAATTAAATCGAAGATCGACGGCACGCAAAATAGCAGTGACTATCGCAGTAAAGGAACAGTTGTTTCTGTAACTGACGGTATTGTTCGTATCTACGGTTTATCAGAAGTTATGCAAGGGGAAATGTTACTATTTCCTGGAAATGTTTATGGTATGGCAATGAACTTGGAGCGTGATTCAGTTGGCGCGATTGTTCTTGGTGACTATGAACATATTACTGAGGGCGATGAAGTATCTTGTACTGGTCGTATTCTTGAGGTTCCTGTTGGTCCTGAATTAGTGGGCCGTGTGGTTGATGCATTAGGTCGCCCAATTGATGGAAAAGGTCCAATTAATGCGAAGTTAACAGCGCCTGTAGAGAAAGTTGCTCCAGGGGTGATTGAACGTCAATCAGTTAGTCAACCATTACAAACTGGTCTTAAAGCTATTGATGCAATGGTGCCTATTGGACGTGGACAACGTGAATTGATTATTGGCGATCGTCAAACAGGTAAAACTGCGGTTGCGTTAGATGCAATTATCAATCAAAAGGGTACAGGCATTATTTGCGTTTATGTTGCTATTGGTCAAAAAGCTTCATCAATTGCAAATGTGGTTAGTAAACTTGAAGATCATGGTGCTTTAGCTCATACTATCGTAGTTGCTGCAACTGCATCAGAATCAGCTGCATTACAATATTTAGCACCTTATGCAGGTTGCTCAATGGGAGAATACTTCCGTGATATTGGTGAAGATGCATTGATTGTTTATGATGACTTATCGAAACAAGCAGTAGCATATCGTCAAATTTCATTACTGTTACGCCGTCCACCAGGTCGTGAAGCTTATCCTGGAGATGTATTTTATTTACATTCTCGTTTATTAGAGCGTGCATCACGAGTTAATGCACACTATGTAGAAAAAATCACTGATGGTGCGGTAAAAGGTAAAACTGGTTCATTAACTGCGTTACCGATTATTGAAACCCAAGCTGGCGATGTATCTGCATTTGTTCCAACCAATGTTATTTCAATTACAGATGGTCAGATTTTCTTAGAAACTGATTTATTTAATTCTGGGATTCGCCCAGCTATGAATCCAGGGGTTTCGGTATCTCGGGTTGGTGGTGCAGCGCAAACCAAAGTAATTAAAAAACAAGGTGGTAGTATTCGCTTGGCATTAGCTCAATATCGTGAATTAGCTGCATTTGCTCAATTTGCGTCTGACTTAGATGATGCAACGCGTAAGCAATTACGTCATGGTCAAGTTGTAACTGAATTAATGAAACAAAAACAATATTCACCATTAAAAGTCTCTGAAATGGCGTTGACGTTGTTTGCTATTAATAATGGCACATATGATGATATTTCTGTTGAGAAAGCACTAGCTTTTGAGTCAGGCTTCTTGTCGTATTCTCAAGCAAACTGTGCGGAAATGTTAGCTCGTGTTGAGGCATCAGGTGAATTATCAAAAGATGATGAGCAAGTTTTAGTTAAAGCGCTTAATGAGTTTAAAACTACTTTTGCGGTTTAATATTTAGCTGCTTTTTCACAAGGAGATAAAATGGCTGCTGGTAAAGAAATCCGAACCAAAATTAAGAGTGTGCAAAACACTCAAAAAATTACGCGCGCGATGCAAATGGTTTCAACATCAAAAATGCGTAAAACTCAGGAACGGATGCGGCAAGCTCGACCTTATGCGGAAAAAGTGCGCGAAGTAATGGCACATTTAGCGCAAATTAATCCTAGTGCTAGATTAACTTCGCCATTTTTACGCGATCCTAAAGAGATCAAGCGAGTTGGTATTATACTAATAACAGCTGATAAAGGTTTGTGTGGCGGTTTAAATACAAATGCAGTAAAACTTTTTAATGAGAAGCTGCGTGAATATACTAGCCATGGAGTTGAAGTTGAAGTTAGTACTTTAGGTCAAAAAGGCTTAGTCGCTGCAAAACGCTTAAAAACAAATCTGGTTAGCTCGGCAGTTGGTCTTGGTGATATTCCGAAAATGGAAAAATTGATTGGTCCATTGACGGGTATTTTCAGAGGATTTTATGAACAAAAATTAGATGCGGTTTATGTAATTTACTCTCAATTTGTAAATACCATGAAACAGCAACCAATTTTTGAACAAATTTTACCGTTGAGCGATCGAGATCTAAAATTAGACAGTAAAATGCCGTGGGATTATTTGTATGAGCCATCTGCTGAAGAAGTATTGGATCAATTAGTTCGTCGTTATATTGAATCGGTTATTTATCAATGCGTAGCTGATAATATGGCAGCTGAGCAAGCCGCGCGAATGATTGCAATGCGTTCTGCAACAGATAATGCTGGTGAAGCAATTCACGAGTTAAGTTTGGCATATAATAAATCTCGTCAAGCTGCAATTACGAAAGAATTATCAGAAATCTGTTCTGGTGCTGCAGCAGTTTAGTAACTTTTTGTAGGAATACAAAATATGGTACAAGGAAAAATCGTCCAAATTATTGGTGCCGTTGTCGATGTGGAGTTTTCACGTAATGACGTTCCAAAAATTTATGATGCATTAAAATTAGCTACTGGTGGTAGTTTGGTATTAGAAGTACAACAACAATTGGGTGACGGCGTTGTGCGTACAATCGCAATGGGTAGTTCAGATGGTTTACAACGTGGTTTAGGTGTAGTTAATACTGGCGCACCTATTTCTGTTCCCGTTGGAACAGCAACACTTGGTCGAATTATGGATGTATTAGGTAATCCAATTGATGAAATGGGTCCAGTTCCTACTGAATTGCGTCGTGCTATTCATCAATCTGCACCTAAATTCGATGAAATTTCGCAAACTACTGAATTATTAGAAACTGGTATTAAAGTGATTGACTTACTTTGCCCATTTGCAAAAGGTGGTAAGGTTGGTTTATTTGGTGGTGCTGGGGTTGGTAAAACTGTAAATATGATGGAGTTAATCCGTAATATTGCGATTGAACATAGTGGTTATTCAGTATTTACTGGTGTTGGTGAACGTACTCGTGAGGGTAATGACTTCTACCATGAAATGAAAGAATCGAATGTCTTGGATAAAGTTTCCTTAGTTTATGGTCAAATGAATGAGCCTCCAGGAAACCGTTTACGTGTAGCCTTGACTGGATTGACAATTGCTGAAGAATTCCGTAATGAAGGTAAAGATGTATTATTGTTTGTAGATAATATTTATCGTTACACTTTAGCAGGAACTGAGGTATCTGCTTTACTTGGTCGTATGCCATCAGCGGTGGGTTATCAACCAACATTAGCTGAGGAAATGGGTAAATTTCAAGAGCGTGTAGCATCAACTAAAACTGGATCGATTACTTCGATTCAAGCGGTATATGTGCCTGCCGATGATTTAACAGATCCATCTCCAGCTACAACCTTTGCCCATTTGGACGCAACTGTTGTATTAAGTCGTGATATTGCATCATTAGGTATTTACCCTGCGGTAGATCCACTTGATTCAACATCGCGTCAATTAGATCCGTTAGTGGTTGGTGAAGAACATTATAATGTTGCGCGTGGCGTGCAGATGACTTTGCAAAAATATAAAGAGTTGCGTGATATTATTGCAATTTTGGGTATGGATGAATTATCTGATGAAGATAAATTAATTGTTACTCGTGCGCGTAAAATTCAACGTTTCTTGTCTCAACCGTTCTTTGTGGCCGAAGTATTTACTGGTTCTTCTGGTAAATATGTACCACTAAAAGATACAATTAGTGCGTTCAAAGCTATTTTAGATGGACAATATGACCATTTACCAGAGCAAGCATTCTATATGGTTGGTTCAATCGAAGAAGCAGTAGAACAAGCTAAAAAATTGAAATAATGGGGGCATTATGACTACGATGCAAGTCGATTTGGTTAGTTCGGAAGAACAAATTTTTTCTGGTGAGGTGGAGTTTGTTATAGCTCCTGGCTCAGAAGGGGAAATTGGTATTTATCCGCGCCATATTCCATTAATTACTAAGCTTAATCCTGGATTGATCCGTGTCAAATTACCACAAAAAGAAATGCATTTAGTTTATGTTATTTCTGGTGGTTTTTTGGAGGTTCAAGGTAACAAGGTTACGGTTCTTGCTGATGTGGTAGAGCGTACTGATAGCTTAGATCAAGCCAAACTGTTGGAAGAGAAACGTATTGCAGAAGAGCGACTTAAACGCTCTGCAGCAAGTATGGATCGTGATGATGTTAAAGCATATGCCGCGCTTGAGATGATTATTGCGCAATTAAAAGCTGTTGATTATTTACATAAACAATCGCGACGCAGTTAAAATTTATTGTAATGTAGGTGAATTTAATTTTGCGAAAAATGAAGTACCTATGTTACAATAATTGGTAAGGTATTATTTAAGATACACAAAAATTTAATTTGAAAGGTAAAAATATGAAAAAATTATTAGTTGTTTTAGTTGCTGGTTTGTCTTTGGCTGCATGTTCACATGATGCGGGTTCTGCATCAGCTAACGCTTCTGCTACAGAAGCATCTGCTCCTGCTGCAGCAGCATCTGCTCCTGCTGTTGAAGCATCTGCTCCAGAAGCATCTGCTCCTGTTGTTGAAGCATCTGCTCCAGAAGCTTCTGCTGCTAAGTAATAGATAAATTACTTTATGAAATAGCCAAGCATCCGCTTGGCTATTTTTAATAGCTAAGGTAAGATGAAACATATTATAAAATTATTTCAAATATTGAAAAAAGTATTTTTAGGTTATGAAACACCACCTTGTGTTGGTGTTGATATTGGTTCTGCTTCAATTAAAATGGTGGAGTTATGTAAAGACTCATTAAAAATTTCTAGTTATAGTATAAAAGCTGTTGCAAAAAATTTAGTTGTTCATGGTGTTATAAATAACATTGAGCAAGTTTCAGAAATTATTCTTAGTCAATGGCAATTATTAAATTCTAAATATACTCAAATAGCAATTGCAATCCCGTATAATGCGGTAATTATTAAAGATATGGTTACGCCAAAATTTAAGACTAAATATGAATTAGATAACTTTGTTCTTAAACAGTTAATTCAAGAATTAGATACAGATGACATTGATTTTGATTATGTAATTACGCAAGAACATTTAAATGAACAAAATATTTTGGTTATAGTTGCTAAAAAAGAAAAAATTGAAGAGTATCAAGCTGTTGCGCAAATTGCTGATATAAGTATTTCTGCTATTGATGTTGAACCTTTTGCAATTCAATATTTGTTTGATAAATTATTAAACCGCCAACAATTTAGTAAACAAATGATTTTAGTTGATATTGGGCTTACTCGGATTCGCGCATATGCGTTTGAAAAGCAGCGACATGTTTATTTTAATGAAATTAATGTGGATTATTATTCATATATAGAAAATGCTATATTAAACTCTGCCAAAGACGTGGCTTTAAAAGATATAATTGATATTAATAATTTTTTAGTTGATTTAATAAATCAAAATAAAATTAATCCTAATGAGTTGACCGATGTAATCGTAGCAGATGTTAATAAGTTGCTGCAATTAGTTAAGTCTAACTTATTGGTTGAGAAGAAAATTTCTTTATCTACAGATTATGATATTTATTTGATGGGTGGTAACTCACTAATCCCTGGTGTATTGAGGAAAATTAGTAATCTACAACACGTTAAAGTTTATTACGCAGATGAATTTATCTCAACACTAAATAAAAATATTGCACGAAGTGATTTAATTCGGCTAATACCTGCAATGTCTTTGGCTATGTGGGGGCAACAAATTGGCTAGAGTTAATTTATATAATTATCGTGCACAAGAGAATTATTATAAAAAGCTAAGAATCTATTTACTCTTGGTTGTTGGTGTGGTTATTGCCTTATTAGTAAATGTAATGATTTATGGTTATTTACAAATTAAAATAATGTATCAACAGACCAGAAATTCGTTTTTGATTACGCATATAAATATTTTAGATAATCAATTAAAGCCAATTCGTGATTTTAATCAACGTCGTCAACAAATAAGTAATAAAATCAATCTAATTAAAGATATTGATGCACAACGTGATGATATGGTTGCATTTTTTCAACAAGTTGACAAAATAACACCGAAACGTATTTATTTTACAGCCTTAACCTATCAACAAGCACAAGTTGATTTTAATGGAGTGGCGGCAGGTCCATTATACATTGCAGATTTATTGGATAAATTACGCGAGAGTCAAGGTATTTTTCAAATGCCTGTATTAAAATCTAATTCAACTGGCGATGGAAATACATACAATTTTGTAATCAGCGCAAGCGTTAAACCATTTTTAGTCGCAGAAACAGAATCCAATGGCATCAGTAAATAAATTAAAAGTTAAGCCATTTTATTTGTGGGGACTGGCAATTATTTTGCCGATAATAATAGTAATAATACTTTTATTAAGTTATTTTATTTATAATAATTATACAATTGAACAAGCAGATAAATTAAATCAATTAATTCAAGAAGAAACAACCTTGAAAGAAGATTTAAAAGACAAGTATATTTTAGTAAAAAGTATTCCATTATATAAAAGTAAGATTACTGAATTAAATCAATTGGAGCAATTGGTAAATTTACAATTTCCATCATCAGATGCCATTCCTGATTTATTAATTCAAATTAATCAATTGGCGGAGAACTCAAATGTTACAATTAGTAGTTTTGTACCGAGTGCTCAAGAAAATAGTGTTGGGGTTAAAGGCGCTCTATTAAATAGTGGTAAAATGAAAACCAAGATGTTTAATTTAACGGCAGCGGCAAGTTATGTTGATTTCACTAAGTTTATTTTTTTATTGGCTCAATTTCCTCGAGTTTTAAAAATTGATGATGTACGGATTAGCCGAATTGATGAAACTAAGGTTGGTATAACGTTATCAATAACCATTTTTTATAGTAGTTAACTTGATGATTTCAAAGTTATTATTAGGTTTGTTACTGATGTTAGGCACTGCGTTTGCTGAGGTTATAGATCTTGAGCAATTAATTAATGAGCTTAATCAAAGACCTGTTCCACAAACTATACCAAAATTACCTGTTTATCAATTAAGTAATACCTCATATCGGATGCTTGGAGATAATAACTTGTTTGATTCAGGTCGTATTGCTGACTCAGGTGATGAAAACTATTTGCAGCAATATAATTTAAGTCAGCTGCAAATGGTTGGGTTTTTAAATTATGCAAAAATTGATTATGCGTTTATTAAAACGCCTTATGAAACATTACGGGTAAAAGTTGGCGACACGATTCAAAATGGAAAAGTTGTGGCGATAAATAAGACTTCACTCGAAATTATCGAGCGGCAAGTTGAAGGCGAACGTACGTATGATAAGAAAATATCCTTACAATTAAATGAATCTAAAAATAAAAAATTACCGAAATTGCAAATAAAATGAAAAAAATTTTCTTATTGATTATACTATCACTGAATCTAAGCTTAGTTAATGCATTGTCATTAAATAAAATTGATAATAATTTAAAAGCTAAAGAGCAAGTTATTAGCTTTGCTTTTGATGCACAATCAGCAATGCCACGGGTTTTTGCGGCTGGAAATGATTTAATTGTAGATTTCTTTAGCATTACGAATGCAACTAATCAGAGCCAGTTTGCGTTCAGTAGTGGTTATATTCGCCAAGTGGAAATAGTTAGTGTTGGAACTCGCACCAGGGTTTTATTGATTGGTGGGGCCAATTATAAATATCAAATCGCTCAAAATAATCAAACGATTGATTTTGTATTTTCTGATCAAACCGCAAGCTCTTCGATTACAAAAGAAAACATTGGTGTTGTTGGACTTAGTCAAACTAATAAAGCCAATAGTGGTGTGCTTCAAATTAGCGATATTAAATTTACTCGCGATGATAATGGGGGTGGTGTAATTGAGATTCCATATACTGGAGATAGTCAAATTAAGGTCAAAGATGAACGCGCTGGGGAAAAATTACTTCTATCATTGAATGCGGTGGCTTACCCGCAGAAATTAATTAAACGGATTGACACTACTGATTTTGATACACCAATAAAGTATATTGATAGCAGTGGCGGGAATAATCAATTAAAAATTAGTATTATAAATCGTGGGTCGTGGGATTATGCACTTTATCAATTACAAGGTAAATTAATTATTAATGTGCGTAATTTAAGTCAATCTGAGAATAGTTCTAGTCATATTCCTAATTTAAATAGTCAGAGTAAATCAGATCGTATCTCGTTTAATTTTCAAAATATTGATGTAAGAGCGTTATTACAATTATTAGCTGATTTTAGTGGTTATAATATCTTAGTTAGTGATGGTGTTAGCGGAACGATGTCGCTTAAATTGGATAATGTACCATGGGATCAAGCGCTACAAATCATTTTAAATTCCAAAGGCTTGGGGATGAAGCGCGATGGTAATGTAATTCGGATTGCACCAGCTTCAGAAATGTCAGCTTTAAGTAAGATTCAGCAAGATAGTGATCGGGCACAGGAAGCTGTCGAACCGATAGATAGTGCAACTATACGCTTAAAATATGCGCAGGCTACCACGGTTCAAACCATGCTCCAACAACAAGGTGGTGCCGCTGCAACAGCGCCTGTTTTACCGAGTCCAAGCGCAGCTAATGCGGCTGGTGCCGCCGCTGCCGCAGCCCCAGCTAGTTTAACAATGGGTGGATCAGGAAGTTTATTATCACCACGCGGGAGCATATTAGTTGATACACGAACGAATACTTTGATTATAAATGATACCCCATCGCGTTTGAGAGATATGAGAGATTTAATTAGTAAATTAGATATTCCAGTTACGCAAGTTTTAATTGAAGCTAGAATTGTTGAAGCGAATAGCAATTTTGAACGAGATTTGGGTACACGTTTGTTGTTAGCTGGAGTTGGTGGTAGTTTAACTTATTCAAATACTTTAGAAAATGGTGTAACAATTAATCAAACTGGAATTAATGCAGTTAGTGCTGATCCTAAAAGTTTTGTAAATTCAGATATGGGTGTGGCAACTACTGGTTCAATGTCGGCTATCTTTGCTCCAAATAGCAATACGCTGATTGGTCTTGAGGTAGATGCATTGGAGTTACAAAGCGAGGGGCGTACAATTTCGAGCCCTAAAGTTATGACCTCGAATTATCAAGCCGCAAATATCCAGCAAGGGGTTCAAATTCCATATCAACAAGCCTCTAGTGCTGGAAATACCAATGTGGCCTTTATTAACGCGACGCTTTCTTTACAGGTAACCCCACAAATTACCGATGATGGTTATATTTCTTTGAATGTAAATATTCAGAAAAATACCCCAAGTAGCTTGTCAGTACAGGGAACTCCTGCCATTGATACTAATAGCGTTACCACTCAGATACGAGTTAAGGATGGGTCAACAATTTTAGTTGGTGGTATTTATGTTGATGATCAACAACAAGTTCAACAACAAATACCTGGTTTAGGTGATATCCCATATTTGGGTTGGTTATTCAAAAATCAAGTGACAAAGAATAACAAAAAAGAACTCTTAATTTTTATTACTCCACGAATTATTGCGAATAGTTTAGAAAATGACAATTAAAAATATAATTATAGTCGGAATTACAGGGGTGGGTAAAACCACAATTGGTAAATTCCTTGCGGATAGTCTTAATCGTAAATTTATTGATTTAGACAAATTCATTGAAACCTCCTGTGGTGTTGATATTCCCACAATTTTTGAATTAGAGGGGGAAAATGGTTTTCGTGAACGAGAATCAGAAGCTTTAAATCAAGTAATTAATAATTATGATGATTATGTGCTCTCTTTGGGTGGGGGGTGCGTTATTCGCGCAGAAAACCGCCATGTAATTGCGCGGAATAATAATTTGGTAATTCAGTTAATTGCGGATTTAGATGTTATTGTTGAACGTTTAGCTCGTTCTCCAAATAAGCGACCACTTTTAGCTAATCAAGATTTAAAGAAAAAGGTTGAAGAGTTATATAATACTCGGCGTGAGTTGTATGAGATGGTTAGTGATGTAACAATTAATACCACTAAACTAAGACCACATCAAGTTATTAGTATTGTGGAAAGCCACTTAGATCCATCGAATTAAAAAAGCCTAGGTATTATTTATGTTATATCAGTGGTTAGTATAAAGAAAGTCATTTGTATTTATTACTGATCAGGCATGTTTATTATTACATGAAATAACAAAACTAAATATAGCAAAATGTAAGATCTATACTCAATCAACTTGAAAGTTGGACTGGGTTGTGACGGATAACTTCAAAGTTA
>ERZ724506.48-NODE-48-length-45958-cov-4.950744_pt1 | contig 45958 bp, 64 predicted proteins | sample MGYA00376039_ERZ724506 | MGnify/ENA primary metagenome ERZ724506 (study PRJEB28724, sample SAMN07190887) | wastewater metagenome | isolation source: effluent of sewage treatment plant in Hong Hong | place: USA: Christiansburg, Virginia | collected 2016-03-01 ... | reverse complement strand
CCGCGCTCGCGGGCGGTGGCGGCGGCCACGGTGGTGGCTCTGGCAAGGCCAACGACGGCCAGCAGACCACCGACTTTTACACCAGCTTTGCGGATGCCGCTGCCAAAGCGCATCCGATTCCCAAGCTGTAACCGGCAACACCCTTCGAAACTTCAAGGAAAAACCATGACTCAAATCATCACCAACTCGATGCCACTGGGTGTTCCCGGCGACCTGTCTCGCTCGCACGCCATCGTCGAGTCCTACAACCAGAACGTCACGACCCCTGTCGGCCGTTACGGTGTTCCTGTCAAGCTGGGCGCGGTGGCCGACACCATCAGCCCCATTGCTGCTGCCGGCACTTCGGCCTCTGTGGTCGGCTTCCTGGTGCGCGACTTCCCTTCCCAGGGCGGCTCGCTGAGCAATGAAGCGTTCGGTGTTGCCGTCCCTCCGCTGACTGGCCCTCTTTCGGTCATGAAGGAAGGCTACATGATCGTCAAGAACAATGCCGGCACACCAGCCAAGGAAGGTGTTGTTTACATGCGCATCGGCACCCCCACCGCTGACAAGCCGATCGGCGGCATCGAGGCTGTGGCCGACGGCGCAGACACTGTGGTCCTGGTGGACGCGCAGTTCATGGGCGCAGCGGATGCGGACGGCAATGCCGAGATCCGCTACCGCGTCGGCAACTAAGCCGCAACGACAACATCGAAACTACCAAGGAAACTGACATGAAAAAATTCCGCTTCGCCTCGATGCTCGCTGCCGCCGTTGCGCTGGCCTCGTTGGCATTCTCCCTGCCTGCTGCTGCGGGCAAAGCCTTCATTGACCAAGCCCCCAAGCTGGCCTACGAGGGCGCGTTGTCCCTTCTGCAACCCGTCGCGCGCGCCGTGGAAGGCTGGATGTTCTCCAGCGGCCTGGCACTGAGCATCATGGCGACCTACGATCAGGCCACGATTGACTCGACCGGCGTGTTCTTCCAGACCGAGCTGACCCGCGTCGACCCTGTGCTGAACCAGCCTCTGGCCGAGTTCACGTGGTCGCGCGACATTGACATCGGCCCGCTGGACATCGGCGACGAGACCACGGCCTTCGACGCGGTGAAGTACACGGCAGTCGGCGGCGTGCAGCCTGCCGGCAAGTCGTTCATCGGTCCAAAGGCCACCGAGATCGGCAACGTCGGCGCGGACATGGAGCGCAAAACCGCTGCCACGTTCGTGTGGGCTGAAGCCATCCAGAAGACCGTCATCGAGCTCGCCCGCGCTGCCAAGCTGGGCCGCAACCTCGACGCGACGCTGCTCGACGCGCTGAACATGAAGAAAAATGTCGACCTGCAAAACCAGGTCTACACTGGCGATGTTCTGCAAGGCATCAAGGGCCTGGTCAACAGCACGCTGATCACGGCCACCGACGTTGCACTGAACGCTGGCGCCACCAGCCGCCTGTGGCTCAACAAGACCGACGACGAGATCCTGCAGGATCTGAACACGCTGCTGACCGCAACGTGGGCTCAGACCGGCTACACCTCGATGCCGCGTCGTCTGGGCCTGCCACCGGCCAAGTTCGCGTACCTCGTGTCGCGCAAGATCGTCAACGGCTCGATGTCCATCGCCAAGTACTTGGCCGAAAACAGCATTGCCATGACCACCAACGGCGTCCCGCTGGAGCTGGTGCCCATGCGCGAGCTGGCCGGAGCCGGTGTCGGCGCGACTGACCGCATGATCGCGTACACCAAGCGTCGCGACTACCAGCGCCTGCCGCTTTCGTCCATGCAGTCCACCCCGATGCAGTACAAAGACCTGTATCAGCGCGTGGTCTACTACTGCCGTGTCGGCACCGTCGAGATCGTCAAGCCCGAGACCCTCCGCTACGCGGACGGCTTCTAAGCCACGACGACCCCGAAACTCCAGGAGAAAGTTATGTCCAAGAAATTCCTCCAGGTCCGTTTCGTTCAATCCACCGAGTTGGCCGGAGTCGGCTATTCCTCGGTGGGCGGACCGAATCGCGACGGTGTGTACCACAGTGTTCCGTCTGCTGCTCTCGAAAAGAGCGAGTACGCAGAAGCCCTGGCCAAGGAAGGCCTGCTCGTCATCATGGGCGACGGCCAAGCGCCCGAGTCTGCTGGCGACAAGGTCCAGCCTGAAGAGCAGGCCGCGTTCAAGGCTTCCGGCCTGACCGAAGAGCAGTGGCTGAGCAAGCTGCCCGTCGAGCGCGGCGCGATGGTCGGCGAGTTCAATGGCCGTGTTGCTGCTGCGCAGGCTGCTGATGGTGTGTCTGCTGTCAAGGCCGCAAGCAAGACCAACAGCGCCAATGCCGAGCTGAGCGAAGAGCAAAAGGCCGCAGCCAAAGAGAAGGCCGCTGCCAAAACCGCCTCCAAAAAGTAGGCAGTGAGTGGCATTCGATCTCGCGGCCTTCCGGCTGCACTTCCCGGAGTTCACAAGCGTCACGGTCTACCCGGACACGCTTGTGAACTTCTGGGCGGCGCTGGCTGAGCTCGAGATCAGCACGTGTCGCTTCGGCGATGCGCGTCCTTACGCTGTTGAGATCCTGACCGCCCATTACTTGGCGACAGCGCGTCTCAACACCATAGGGTCGAACCCTGGCACCGGTGGCGGCGCTGTGACCTCCAAAAAGGTCGGCGACGTTGCCATCAGTTACGACACAAAATTCTTGGACAGCGTCACCAGCTCAGCCTACACAGGCACTCGCTACGGCGTGATGCTTTCGGCCATGATGCGAAGGTACGGCGCTGGCGCGGTGCAGCTGTGAAAGTCAAGATCACCAAGGACAACACAAAGAACCTTCTCGCCAACATCGCAGCGTTGGCCAGCAAGCGCGTCTACGTCGGCATCCCCGGCGAGAAGTCCAACCGGTCCGGGCCAATCAACAACGCCCAGATAGGATACATTGCCGAGAACGGCTCTCCTGTCAACAACATCCCTGCCCGGCCTCACCTCGTCCCCGGCGTCCGTGACGCGCTGCCTGCCATTGAGAAGGCGCTGAAGGTCTCTGCCAAGGCCGCGATGAAGCTGCCCGGCGCAGCGGATGCGCGTCTAGAGCGCGCGGGGATGACGGCCATGATGTCTGTGAAGAGCAAGATCGTTTCGCAAGAAGGCTTCCAGGCTCTTGCGCCCGGCACCATCAAGGCGCGCGCCCGCAAAGGCTTCAAGGGCACCAAGGCGCTGATCGAGACCGGTCAATACCTGAACGCCATCAACTACGTGGTGCGCGACAAATGACAGTTGATGTTTCAGAGCTCATGGACGACCCGGACTTTGTCAGTCCGGATCCTGTCACGCTCATCCGTCGCTCGTCTGTTGTCAACGGCTTCGGTGAAAATGTTCTGGCGGAAACCGTCACGCCGATCACCGCCATCATCCAGGCCGGACCCGGCGACATGCTGGAGCGCCTGCCCGACGAAGCAAAGCTCACCCGGATGATCCGAATATGGACCCGTACCGTATTGCAAGCCGAGTCGCCCGGTGGCTACGCCGACATGATCACGTGGCAAGGCGCTCGCTGGTCGCTGATGCCTGTGCAGTATTGGGGCAATTGGGGCCAGGGCTTCACGCAAGCGCTCGCGACCTACGAAGGGGTCAGCCAATGACGACGAGCGCCACCGGTGGCTACCTAACCACAGCGCTGCCCGACAACGTGGCACTGCGCAGGTTCTTCCAGGGGTTGATCAAGGGCATCACCGGCTTGCCCGGCCCTATGGTGCGCCCGCGTTGGCAAGCAAACCCTCCTCCAATGCCCAGCATCGACACCAACTGGTGTTCATTCGGGATCACCGCGCGCGCGCCAGACGCCAGCGCTTATGTTTCTCCGGCCGAGGAAAACGCGCGCATCGTGCGGCATGAGGACTTGGAGATTGTGTGTTCTTTTTACGGACCCGCCGGAGAAGGCTACGCCGAGATCCTGCGCGACGGAATGCAGGTGTCGCAAAACCGCGAACCATTGCTCATCGCCTCGATGGGATTCAAGAGCAACACAGGGCTCACTCATGTTCCGGAACAGCACAACGACCGGTGGTATGAGCGCTGCGATATAACACTCACCATCAGTCGCGAGACAGGCAAGGTTTATGAAATTCTTTGCTTCACTGGCGCGATTGGCGCGATAATCACCGAAACCTTGACCTTGCCATTCGAGGTCACAAACCCCTGAAGGAAAACACCATGGCCCAAGCACTCCCAGTCGGTCGCCTTGTTCGCGTCAGCATCAATCTCCAGCCACTCGCAGCAGCGCGTCGGGGCTTCGGGACGCTGCTCGTGATCGGCAACAGCTCCGTCGTTGACGGGTCTGAGCGTCTCCGTTCTTACACGACGCTCGACGCCGTGGCGACGGACTTCGGTTTGTTGGCTGACGAGTACAAAGCTGCGGCTCTGTACTTCGGCCAGACCCCACGGCCTGACAAGCTCATGATCGGTCGCTGGCTGGAGGACGACGCGTCTGGCTTTTTGAAAGGCGGCATCCTGAACCTTGCCCAGCAGGATCTCAATGCGTTCAAGCTCATCACCGCTGGCTCCATGCTGGTGTACGTGGATGGCGTCCTGAAGACCCTCACGGCGATGGACTTCAGTGGAGTGTTGAACCTCAACGGCGTGGCGACGATCGTCAACGCGGCTCTGGCCGGGTCGGCAATTTGCGTTTGGGACGGTGAGCGCTTCAAGATCACCAGCACCAGCGCGGGCGCAGGCAACAAGGCGACAGGCACGATCACGCTGACCGGCAACCCTGCGCCTGCAGACACGCTGACCGTCAATGGCACTGTTGTCACCTTTGTCGCAGCTGGCCCTGTCGGCAATCAGGTGCTCATCGGCGCAACGTCGGCCATCACCGCTGCCAACCTGCAAGCCTTCCTGGCCGCGTCTGCAAACGTCGGCATTGCCGCAGCAAGCTATTCCACAGTCGGCCTGGTCACGACCGTCACTCACGACGATGTCGGCACTGCCGGCAACGCATTCACACTGGCCGAAGTCAGCGCTGCGATCACCATCTCGGGCGCGACGCTCACGGGCGGGACCAACATCTCTTCTGTCAGCTACGGCACCGATCACAACGTCGGCCAGCCAATCGCCACAATGTTCAAGTTCACCGAAGCCCTGGCCAATGCGCCTGTGCCCGGCGCTGACGCTGAAGAGCCTGTGGACGCGGTCCTCGCGCTGGCCAACATGAGCGGCGCATGGTACGGGTCGATGTTCTCTGCCGAGATCACTGACAGCCAGCATCTGGCCGTGGCCGAGTTGATTGAAGGCTTGAACCTTTCCCGCATCTACGGCGTTACGATCACGAACACTTCTGTGCTCGACACCGTGGTGACCAATGACCTGGGCTCGCAACTGAAGGCGCTCAACCGTCGCCGCACGACTGCAACGTATTCTCCGAACCCTGTGGCGATTGCTGCAGCTTTTGGCCGTGCATTCTCGGTCAACTTCAATGCCAACCGTTCCACCATCACGTTGATGTACAAGCAGATGCCCGGCATCATCGCCGAGCTGCTTTCGGAAACGCAGGCCATGGCCCTGAAGGACAAGCGGGTCAATGTGTACGCAGAGTACGAGAACGACACCGCCATCTACCAGTACGGCACGATGTGTGGTGACGCTTACTTCGACGAGATCCACGGTCTGGACTGGTTCAAGGACGCGCTGCAGAATGCGGAGTACAACTTGCTGTACCAAAGCAAGACCAAGATCCCGCAGACCGACCCTGGCATGAACCAGATCATCACCACCGCCGCTGGCGTCTGCAAGGAGGCCGTGAACAACGGCCTCGTAGCGCCCGGCCAATGGAATGCTGATGGCTTTGGCCAGCTGGAGCGCGGTGACACCCTGCCCAAGGGCTACTATATCTACGCTCCTCCGATGGCCCTGCAGAACCAAGCCATCCGGGAAACGCGGGTCGCTCCTCCGATGCAAATTGCGCTGAAGCTCGCTGGCGCCATCCACGAAATCGACGCCATTGTCGACGTAAACCGTTAAACCTCGAAAGGCAAATCAATCATGAGCACTTACAGCTTTTTGGACATCGTCGCTGCGATCGATGGGCCTGGCGGTTCCGTCAATCTTGGCGCGGGCGCGGGCGCTGCGGAAGAGGGCATCACGATCGAGTCGGTCAACGACAAGAGCTCGATGATCACCGGTGCGGACGGCTCTGGCATGCACTCGCTGCGCGCCGACAACGCCAAGTCCGTCACTGTCCGGTTGCTGAAGACCTCTCCGGTCAACGCGCTGCTGATGAACATGTACAACTACCAGACGATGTCGAGCGCGACACACGGCAAAAACACGATCTCGGTTCGTGACATTGCTCGCGGCGACGCCATCACGCTGGAGCAGGTCGCGTTTAAGCGTCCGCCCAACCTGGAATTCCAGGTCGAAGGCGGCATCAACGAATGGCAATTCGACGCCATCGACAGCACCACGGTCCTGGGCGTCGGCACTCCGGAGATCTAGGCGATGTTGACATTCGAAGTCTCTGGCAAAAAGTATTCTGCGGACAAGCTGGACGCGATGAAGCAGTTCCACATCGTCCGCAGATTGGCGCCAATCGTTGCTGGGCTGCTGCCTGTCGGCGTGGCCATGAAGGACATGAACAGCTTCCTGCAAAAGGAAGTGTCCTCCGTGTTGCCCGGCCTGGCAGACGCCCTTTCGAAGCTCAAGGACGAGGACGCAGAGTTCGTCTTGTACGGCCTGCTCTCCGTCGTGAAGCAGGAGCAACCGAACGGCCTCGGTTGGGCACCCGTTGTCACCGGATCATCGCTCATGTTTCAAAACATCAGCATGCCGGACTTGATCAAGATGGCCTTCAAGGCCGGACAGTACAACTTCCAGGATTTTTTGAGCGCGCTTCCCCAACCTTCAACCGGCGCGAACTAGAAAGCAAGAGGCCGGTCCAGTGGGTCGGCCTTCCTGGTGGGGAGGGGTGGATGCTTCGGCCAGTGAGCCGGGGTTGGTGCAAGTATGAGTCGTTGATCGACGGCACCTTGTCCCTGGCAGATGTGGCCCTGATGAACGAGGCGCTCGACTGCCAGGACGAAAACGAACGTAGGTTTCAGGAGGCCAATAAGTGAGCACAGAAACGATCAAGGAGTTTCTCGTCGGGCTTGGCTTCCAGGTTGACGAAAAGAGCCTCGGAAAATTCAACACCGGAATCATGAAGTCTGGCGTCGCAGTTGTGGCGCTGGGCCAACTTGCTGCTGACGCTGCCAAGCAAGTCGCTGCCGCTGTCACCGAGCTGCTGAACGTCAATCGCTACGCTGAAGAGCTCGAAAAAATCAACGATGTTTCTGAGCGCACCAAGGTCGCTGCAGAGGACATTTTCCGCATGGGCTATCAGGCTGAGCAGACGGGCTCAGACATGGGCGCGCTCACAGCTTCTCTCACAACGCTCACCACCAACGCAGGCTTGGCCGCGATCGGCATGGGCCGCGCGAAGAAAGTTTTTGAAGAGATCGGCTTGGACGTGAAGGACAGCAACGGCGAGCTGAAAGAAACGACCGTGTTGATGGAAGAGATCCGCCAAAAGATTAAAGGCATGGCCAGCGGACAGCAGCAAGCCATCTTGAGTCGTCTCGGCATCGATCCGACGTTGATCAAAATGATGACGGAGGATATGTCGAATCTCACAGCAGAATACGATGAGATGGTGAGGGCTTCCGGGTTCAGCGCCAACCAAGCCGTGAAGGACGCGGACAACTATCGCGACGAGCTTGGAAAGCTTCAAACAGCGATGGGGCTCATCGGCAAAACTGTTGCGTCCAAGCTCTTCAACAAGATGGCAGAGAGCACGGAGCGGCTTCGAAAGTTGATCGTCTCCAACATGCCGCAGATCATCGCCGCAATCAGCAAGGTGATCGAAGAAGTTTTGTATGTCGGCAAGATCTTTGTTACGGTCGGCGCGCGGATCTTCAATGTTGTTTATGGCGTGATCGAGATGATCAGCAAGCTCAACGACTACATGGACGGTTGGGTTGTAAAAATCGGGCTGGCGGTGCTGGCTTGGCGTGCGTTTAATCTCGCGTTCTTTGCAACGCCGATCGGGCAAGTTGTTGCGCTCGCTGCGGCCATTGCGCTGCTGGCGGAAGACTTTTATGTGTGGACGCAAGGCGGTGAGACTCTGATCAACTGGGACAAGTGGAAGCCCGGAATCGATCTGGTGATGAACGCCGTGTATGAGTTGAAGGACATGTTCACCGCGCTGTTCACGACCATCTTTGCTTACGTGGACTTCATCGTCAAGCTCCTGCACGGGGACTTCGCGGGCGCGTGGTTCGCCATCAAGGAAGTCGTCATGGGTGTGATCGAGGCAATCAGCCGCGCGCTGGGCTTCGTCGCGTCGATCGGAAAGATTGGCAGCACCTTCCTTGGTGCGGCGACGAGCGACGCGGGGTTGTTGACGCCTTCGCCCGCTGCTGCCGCAAGCTTGGGCGGGACCAACCAGAACGTCACGCAGAAGACAGACATCATCGTCCAGGGCGCAACGGATCCTGCCGCAACCGGGCGCGCGGTGGCCGGGCAGCAGGACAGAGTGAACGCTGACATGACTCGCAACCTCGCACCAAGGGCTCGCTGATGTTCACCCAGACACCCCAGCCAGTCGTCGTGCGGCCTCAGCGGCGCATCGGCTCGTTCACGGCCATGTGCGTGATCAGCGAAACCGCCAAAGACGAGCTCGAGATCACCAAGCATCCTGTCCAGGAAGGCGCAATGATCTCCGACAATGCGTACGTGAAGCCCAGCGACGTTTCGATCAAGGTTGTTTTCAACGATGATGAAAAGCCCCTGCAGGAAACCTATCGGTTGCTGCTTGAGCTACAGGCGCTGCGTGAGCCTTTCGACGTTGTCACTGGCAAGCGCATCTACAAAAACATGCTGATGAAGGGTCTGGGACAGACAACTGACGCTGAAAACGAAAACGTCTTGTCGATCGACTTCACGCTCGAAGAGATCATCATTGTTCAGGTCGAGGTCACCACCGTCCCACCGCGCGCGAAGCAGGCGACTCCGGCAAAAACTGGGGCTACGCAAAACGCTGGAGCCAAGTCTGCCAAGGCTGTTGAAAAGCCCAAGCGTCAACAATCCATCCTTGCATCGGCTCGACGCTAATGGCACTTTTTCAAATTCCATTCGCAAACATTCCGCAAAAGTTCAGCATTGAACTTGGCGGGACGCTGTATTACCTCGTCAACCGCTGGAATCCGATGGAGGAAGGCGGTTGGTTCATCGACATTTACGACGCCGACGAGCTGCCTCTGATCATGAACCTGCCGCTGGTCACGGGCACGGACCTTTTCCAGCAGTTTGCTCACCTCGATTTGCCCGGCTCGCTGATTGTCTTCACAGACGGAGACGACAGCGCGCTGCCGACGCTGGAAAACCTTGGGTCAGAGTCGAATGTTTGGTTGGTGACGCCCGAATGAAACAATTTCTACGACGGTGTGACGTGCTGCTTGCCGATTCTTCCGGCCAGGGCTTGGACATGTCGCGTCTGCGGATCAACTTTTACATCAAAAAGGAAGACGCGCAGACGCCCAACACGGCTCGCGTGAAGATCTATGGCGTTGCTGCAGACACCGTTGCGCGGATCAAGAAGGAATTCGTCGACATAATCATCCAGGCAGGATACGAAGAAAACTACGGAGTCATTTTCCGTGGCAACATCAAGGAGGTCCGCACCGGCAAAGAGAACGGCGTGGACACTTTTGTCGAGATCTCAGCGGGCGACGGTGACGCGGGCTACGCCTTCGGCACGATCAACAAGACGATGGCAGCAGGCTCCAGCCAAAACGACATCGTCAACGCAGCGATGATCGGCCAGCCCGGCTATATACCGGACCTTGGCGGGGAAAAGTTGCCGCGCGCCAAAGTGTTGTACGGCATGAAGCGTGATGTCCTGCGGCGCAGCGCGCGATCGACCGACACCACGTGGTCCATCCAAGACGGCAAGATGCAATTCCTTCCTCTGACAGGCTTGCTGCCAGGACAGGCCGTGGTGCTCAACAGCAAGACCGGCCTGATCGGGACCCCTGAGCAAACCGTTGATGGGATCAAGGCTGAGGCGCTGCTCAACCCGCTGCTCAAAATCGGCGCGCGCGTCATCATCAATGAAAAGGACGTTGCCTCCATCAAGCTCAAGTCGCTCGAGAAGGCCGAGACAAAAGACAAAGAGCCTGCCAAGATCGCAGCAGACGGGCAGTACCGCTTGCTCAAGGTTGAATACGTTGGCGACACACGCGGGCAAGAATGGTATTGCAAAATGGTTTGCCTGGACGTTGACGCAAGTGCCCCAGCAGGCAAAAAGGTGAAGCGATGAACCGCGACGAGATGCTCAACGACCCGGAGGAAGCGCAACTGCAAGCGCTGGAAGGCCTGCAAGCGAAGATGTGGACGGCTCTGCCAGGCATCGTGGTGAGCGCAGACCTGGAGGCGCAGACCTGCGTCGTTCAACCCAGCATCAAGGGTGTCATCCTCGACGAGCAGAACAACGAGACCTCCGTCAACTTGCCGCTGCTGGCCGATGTGCCAATCTGCTTCCCGCGCGCGGGCGCATTCGCGCTCACGCTCCCTCTAGGACCGGGCGACGAGGTGTTGGTTGTTTTCAGTAGCAGGGCAATCGACAGCTGGTGGCAGAGTGGCGGCGTCGGAGAGCCTGTCGAAGCGCGCATGCACGACCTGAGCGATGGCTTCGCCGTTCTCGCGCCGACGAGCCAGCCCAAAAAACTCTCAGCCGTGCAGAGTGATGGCATGGAGTTGCGGACCGTGGACCGGACCGTGTACATAAAGCTCACCGCAGCAGGCATCCAGATCAAGGGCAACATCACTCATGAAGGCAACATGGATCGCACAGGCACGACGCAGCTGACGGGAAACACGGCGATCACCGGAACGATGAGCAACAACGGCACGAATGTTGGCAGCACGCACCGGCATCCGATCAACAGCGGCAGCTCTGCGCCTGGCCCAACAGGAACACCATCATGAAATATCGCGCACTCGACCCCGACGGAGACTTCAAGTTCGGCAATGGCAACTTGGACTTCCACAAAGACACCCCAGAGGCCGTCGGCCAAGCAGTGCTCACCCGGCTGCGCCTATGGGCCGGGGAGTGGTTTTTGGACACGACCGAGGGCACTCCCTACCAAGCAGGCGTTTTGGGCAAGACGGATGAGGCTACGGCCAATCTGACGATGCGGGACAGGATCCTGAATACACAAGGCGTCACCGCCATCGTGGAGTTCAGCTCGTCGCTGAATCCTGACTTGCGCTCTTATGCTGTATCGGCGACAATTGACACAATTTACGGCCAAACCACACTCAACGAAATACTCTAATGATCGCAGAACTGGCCTACATCGACGCGACGGGTTTTCATCACTCGGACTATCCGACGGTCCTGGCCGCATTGCAGGACGAGTACAGAGCCATCTATGGCGTAGACGTATACCTGGAGGCCGACTCGCAGGACGGCCAGTGGCTGGCGGTTGTTGCGCTTTCGATCTACGAGACTTTGGCCTTGGCCGCAAGCGTGTACAACAGCTTCTCGCCTGTGACTGCGCTGGCCGATGCGCTCTCACGCAATGTGAAACTGAACGGCATCCGTCGTCGCGTTCCAACTTTTTCCACGGCTGACCTAACGATCGTAGGGCAAACTGGCACTGAGATCATCAACGGGCAAGCCGAAGACGTTCTTGCGCAGAAGTGGAACCTTCCGGCTTCGGTGGTCATCCCTGGCTCCGGCGAGATCGTCGTCACGGCAACGGCTGTGGATGTCGGTGCCATTGCTGCTGCCGCGGGAACGATCGAAAAGATTGCGACACCAACGCTTGGTTGGCAAACGGTCACCAATGTGCTTGCCGCAACAGAAGGCGAGCCTGTAGAGACAGACGCGCAACTGCGGCTGCGTCAAGAGATCTCCACGGCGCTGCCATCGTTGTCCGTTCTCGAAGGGATCGTTGGCGCGGTCGCTTCGCTCGCGGGCGTGACGAGGTTCAAGGGTTATGAAAATGACGACGATGCTCCAGACGCAGATGGGCTTCCGGCGCACAGCATCGCAATTGTTGTTGAAGGAGGCGTGGCGCAAGAGATCGGCGACACCATCGCGCTAAAGAAGACGCCTGGCACAAAGACCTATGGGACAACGTCTGTCGATACGGTGGACAAGTACGGCTTGATCAACACGATCAACTTCTTCCGGCCAACGCTGGCGACAATCGGCGTTGAGATAACGATCGACGCGCTGACAGGCTTCACAACAGGTTTTGAAACGCTCATCAAGCAAGCCGTAATAGATTATTTGAACGCGCTGAAAATCGGCAGCGATGTTCTGATCACCAAGCTGTACGTGCCTGCGAACTTGCCAGGCACTGTTGCTGGCGACACATTCGACATCACGCAGATCCGCATCAAGAAAAACGCTGGAGCTTTCGGCACGGCCAACTTGGCTCTTGCGTTCAATGAAGTCGCAGAAGCCGCATTGGCCAACGTCACGATCATCACATGACGACCGAATCGCAATACCTCAGGCTGATCACGACGGAACACAAGCAGCGCCCGAAGTTCATCGCGACCCTCGAAGCCGTTGCCGGGTCTCTGGTCGCGCTGCAGGAAGTTCTTTCTGACTTCAAGGAAGAGTTTGACGTGGACACGGCGCTGGGCGCGCAACTAGACATCATCGGCATTTGGGTTGGCGTTTCCCGACGCGTCGCCGTGCCGCTTGTTGGCGTTTATTTCACGTGGAATGACACAGCAGCGACGGGTTGGAATTCTGGCGTTTGGAAGGGCGAGTTCGACCCTGAGTCCGGCCTCGTGAGCTTGCCGGACGACAGCTACCGGATTTTGATCAAAGCGAAAATTGCCGCCAACGCATGGGACGGATCTGTGCCCGGCGCTTACTCGGTTTGGGAAGCAGCATTCGGCAGTGACGCGGCGATCTTGATCCAAGACAATCAAGACATGAGCATCGTTGTCGGCGTCGTCAACACAGAGCTCTCTGCCGTCACGCTGGCGCTGTTGACGGGAGGCTATATTCCTCTGAAACCAGCGGGCGTGCGGGTTGCATATTACGCCGTTGTGCAAGACAACAACCCGGCTTTTGCCTGGAATATCGAAAATGAAACGCTCGCAGGATGGGGCACAGGCTCTTGGGCGAAAACGTACCCGTAACTTAAAGGAAACAAAATGGCAGCAAATGAAATTCTTCTCTTCGCGCACGATCCCGCTGCGAACGTTCAAACGCAGGCAGAGTACCTTGCGGACGCTCAGCGCGAGATCGGCCACCAACCCGGCATTGCCAAGGCTGAGTTGGAGAACAAGGCGTTGCGCCAAGCAAGTCTCATTGCTTCCGGGGTCGCCCAATTTCTGGCAGACCTGCAAGCCACAGACATCGAAGACACGCTGACGCCTGCCAACATCTCGACGATCATGCAGGCTGTTGTGGCGGCGCTTATTCAAGCTGCCTCTTACAAAGATCTCGCATCGCTAACAGCGACGGTTGCCGCAAATGCCTTGACAGGCACGCTTTCCGCTGAGACCCTGGACTTCAGGGATCCAGTCGTTTCGAGCGGCGCTCGTGTCACGCGCGTTGCTGCTGCTCCTGTTGCGCTGGTTGTTCCAAGTGGGGCAACGCTTGGAACTGCGGCGAACGTAGCAGCGCGGATCGTGTGGGGTTGGATCGACAACGCAGGCACGCTGGAGCCATTCGTTTGCAATCTTTCTGGTGGCCTCAATCTGGACGAGACGACGTTGATCAGCACAACTGCGATCAGCGCGGCGGCAGACTCGGCAAATGTTTTTTATTCGACAGTCGCTCGCGCAAACGTGACGTTCCGAGTTCGTGGCTTTTGCGACATCACAGAGGCCGTTGCTGGAACGTGGGCGACAGCACCGACTCTCGTTCAGCCTGCAGGCGGTTTGGCGGCGAACAGCATTACAGGATTCGGTGTCGGGCAGACTCCGCAGGACATGACGGCGAGCCGCGCGAGCGGCGTGACGTACACCAACACGACAGGCAAGCCAATTCAGGTGATCGTCGGCAGCTCTTTGAACAACGGCAACATTGGAGTCGTCGTGGCTGGCATGGCATATCCAGCTTTCACGGTCTACAGCTCACAGTCTGTTTGCTTCGTCGTGCCGCCCGGCGCTTCCTACTCAGTCACTTTGTCCAACCTGACCAAGTGGGTTGAGCTTCGTTAATTCAACAAGGGTGAATCATGAATCATTTTAAAGACGAAAACGGGAAGCTCTTCAGCTTTGACGATGGCTATGAGGGGCCGTTGATAACGCCCAATCTTACGCCGATCACGGAAGCAGAGTTCATCGCGTTGACGGCTCCCGCCTTTGAGCAAGTGAAGGAGGTTGAGCTTGCAAAATTCCGCGCTGACAGGCGCGCGATGTTCGCCCTCATCGGCGACATGGGCTTCATCGCCGTGGCAACCGAAGACATCGCAACACGCGACGCACTTGTTGCGCTCCGGCAAGGGTTGCTGGACTATCCGGCTTGGCCAGCGATCGTTGCGGCAACAACCCCTGCAACGCTGAAGTCGGCGATGAAGGCGCGTTACAAAACCCTGACGGACGCGCTGCCTGTTTCCGTCAAGGCCATGTTCAAGGAATTGGCATCATGATTGCCGCCTGGGAGCAAGTGTTGGCGTTGCTCGCGCTTGTCCCTTGGTGGGCGTGGGCCATGGCAGGCTTCGTCGTAAACTTCGTCAAGTGGTTCTTCATCCTGTGGGTCTTTTTCCTGGCCGTGATGAAACTGAAGGACGTTGAAAAGTCTGGTGTCCTCGCTACACTTCACCCGAACGTACAACTGGCAGCACGCGCCGTGCTGCTCATCGGCGTGACGATCAACTTGTTTGTGCGCGTTTGCCTTTCATGGCTCGTGTTCTGGGAGATCCCGCCACCATTCAAGCACTGGGGTGAGTGGGCTGTCTCTGCGCAGGTCAAGCGCCTCTGCAACGAGGGCAGCGGCTGGCGGCAGCAGCGAGCATTTTTCTGGAGAGACAACGTGTTGCGCCCGTTCGATCTTTGGGGCGGCCACGACTAAGAAAGAGGACTGATGATGCAAATGAACGATCACCCCAGCTTGATCATCCTCCTGGTCACGGCGCTCGGCTACGCATTCAGCCCGGCAATGGCAGCGGTGCTCGCTCCTTATTTGCTGATCCTTTTTGGCGCGCTGGTCGGCGCGGCCTGGGGGCTGAAGCGGCGCGAAGCATCCAACCGCCAAGGAGCTTTTTTGTTCGTGTTGCTGATGCTTGGCACCGCGTTGATCTTCACTATGCCATTCGCCATATACTTCCAAAAGTACACAGGTGAGAATACGGCGCAGTGGATGTTGGCCCCGATCGCATTGTTGATCGGGGCTATTGGGGAGAGCTGGCCGAACGTCGGAGTTTGGCTTGCTGGCCTGGTGAAGCGCTGGTTGCTCAGTTGGGCAAAGCGCAATGCTGATCCAAAGGAATGATCCATGGAAAAGATCTTGATCCTGAACTTTGTCAACCTGCTGCTGTGCGTGTTTTGGGGTTGGGCTGCTGTCTGCCGTTTGGCTGTCATCCACAACCTCGTCATGCTGCGCGTCCAGCTAGTTTACGTTCTGGTGTTCGTCGCCTCACCGCTGTGCGGCCTGCAGTACTTCATCTGGGGGACCTATGCCGGTTGGCCGGACATCGTCGCCTCCGTCACCATATCCGGCATGATGCTTGCCGGAATGCACAACTGGAGGAATGGGCCTCCGGAGGGCGTTCTGTCTTGTCCTTCTCCACTTCACAGGTGACGCCATGACCCTCGCAGAAATAATCCGCGATGCCTACTTGCCCGCGCTCGCCATCATCGGCGTCAAAGACTCGCCACAAGCGCAGGTCCAGTCCCTGGCAACAGGTCTGCAGGAGAGCCGGTTCACCGCGCGCCGACAGATGGGCATGGGGCCAGCCATGGGCTTCTGGCAATTCGAGCGTGGCGGTGGCGTGAAGGGCGTTCTCAATCACGCCACCAGCAAGGCCAAGGCGCTCAAGCTTTGCCAGGCGCGCGGCGTCGAAGCGACCCCGATGGGGGTCTGGCTTGCGCTGGAGCATGACGATGTCCTGGCGGCTGGATTCTGCCGGCTGCTGCTGCTCACCGATCCGCGCCCGCTGCCCGCCGTGACAGACACAGAAGGAGGCTGGGCGTGCTATCTTCGCAATTGGCGTCCGGGCAAGCCACACCCGGTGACGTGGCCTGGATTCCACCAGCAAGCACAGGAGTTTGTCAATGATCAGCACGACCAATAAGCTCATCCTCGGCGCGATCCTCGCCACTGCCGTGATGGCCGGGCTAGGGTACGCGGGCTACCGCATCGATCGACGCGCTACGGCCATAGAAAACAGCCGCTGGCAGATGGAGATCAAGGAGCTGAAGCTGCAGGCATCCCGTGAGCTGACGCTCGCGCGAGACCAGCGGGATCTGGCGCAAGGCAAACTGAACCAAGCTCTTGCAGAGCAGGAAAGGAAAGACGATGCGAACAAAGAAATTGTGGCAGGCTTTGAACTCAAGCTGCGCGCTGCTCGCGCTCTCAGCGCTGGCCGCATGCGGGACCCAAACGCAACGGGATGTCGGGGTGGTGGTCAAGACGCCACTGGTCAAGGTTCCGGCAGTCCCGTCAATGGTGGAAACAACCCTGCCGAAACCAGCGGGCTACTTTCAGCAGAGCTTACTGGACTACTCGACAAGCTCACCCGCGAAGCCGACGACATCAATGTCGCCTACGCTTCCTGCCGGGCAGACGCCTTCACCATCCGTTCGCTGATCCCACAGCAATAAGGACCAAGGTGCCCAGCAGCGCCACCGCTGTGACCGGGCCTAGGATCCGCAACCAGGACCTTCTCCGCAGGCGCTTGCGTACAGGGAAGTGTTCAATCGGGTTGGCAGCACCGGGGTGGATCCTGTAGAGGTCGCCTGTGCTACCGGGCTTGCGCTCGTCGTCTGCGTGCATGATCATTCCTCACCACCTTTCGCGTCAAGGACTGCTCGCGCGGCGCGTATCAGCGCATCAATCTCGCGCTCAACGGTGTCGCCTGCTTGTGAGCCACGGTTGTGTTCCAGCAAAGCCCGAAGACTTTTGAAGCGAGACTCAAGCGCTCCTGCGATGATCGCATTTTGGAGGGCATTGGTTTCGTCTATGGTCAACGGGGCGATTGTGTAAACATATTTGGTCATGTCGTTCTCCTGATATAAGTTGAGGGAGGAAGGGCCGAAGCCCCTCCGGTTGTTCAGATCTCGAGCGCCAGCTCCAGCGCCCGGCTCTTCAGCGCGTCGCCATTGCCGAACCATGCACCGTTCATCCGGCTGTCCGCTGCGCGCCCGCGCTCGTGGTCCACGTACTGGGTGACGCTGTTCAGCCACTGCCAGCAGCTGCGGCCTTCGGTCAGCTCAGAGCCGATCGCAGCACCTTCGAACAGCTGGATGATCCGGCGGTAGGCTTTGGATTCCTTCACGCCTTCGGAGTCTTGGCGCGAGCCATCAGCCTTGGGGCCAAGGGTGGGCGCAATCAGCTCCATGGTGAGCTGGGCTGCGTGGTTGTCGACAAGCTCAGCCGTGGCCAGGGATTTGGTCTGCGCCATGAAGGTTTCCCAGGCCGACTTGATCAGACCAAGACGCTTCTGAACTTCCAGGGCGTTGAACGTCGAGTAGTGGGCGATTTTCACGGTGCGCTCGTTGCGGCCCAGCGAGTCTTCCTGCAGCGCCACGGAGATTGTGTTGTGGCAAACAACCCGGATCGCAGTGAACTTGACCGTGGTTGCCAGGCCACCGTCGAAGCTCGTGGCCAGCAGCAGGTAGGGCAACACCCGGTCGTGGCCGATCACGTCGAAGCCCTCGTTCATCTTGGCCAGAGCCCAAACCCGCTTGCCGCCGTGCAGAGAGCCTGCCGTGTCCATGGTGAACCCGCCGTTGTCGGTCAGGTTGCGGAAGAACTCCAGGGTCTCGCCCGGCTGCACGACCTTGTAGCCTTTGGAGACGATGCCCAGCGGCGCGCAGGTGTCGGCGCGGTAGAGGACTTCGCGGTCGCCCATTTGCATCATCCGTGGGCCGTCGTCGTTGCTCTCGCTGGGCACCTGGAAGCCGACGCGCGCCCGGCGCACTTCGAAGTCCAGGCCTGCTTCCTTCTTCCAGGTGTCGATGGAAGCGCCGTAGGTCAGCTCCTGGCCAAGTCCATGCCAGGGTGTTCCTTCAGCGCCGACGTAGGCCATGTTGTTGCGGGAGTTGCTGGTGTCGAGTTCGTGGGACATGATGTGTTTCCTTGATAAGTTGATGGTGATGATTCAGAAGTAGCTTGCTGACTCGAGATGGTCGCCGAACATTGCCCAAGACTCGCGGACCAAAGCCCGCATTACACGCCCTTGGACTTCGCAAGCCCTGTGGCCTGCCTCGACATGCTTGCGAGCCTTGGCCCATTGGCGCTGAGAAGCGAATGCCAGAGCGCTGAGGCCGGTGACGTTGCCTCCAAGGGTGAACTTCAAGTAGGCGCGGTAGGAGCGTGTCCCATTGCGGTTTTCCGGGATTTGGTTGCTCTCAGGGCTTTGGCTGCGTTTCATGGTGTTTCCTTAAGTTGAATCCGGTTTCATTCAAACCGTAGACGAACTATGCGCCCATGTCATAGCTATTCAATACAGGGAAAACCCTTGGATTGAGCCAAAAACGCAAAATAGTTTGCGAAAACACTAGAAAGGCAGGAGCTCCCGGCCATCGCCGTTGATCAAATCGGCTATGTTCTTCTTGGAAGCCAGCGCCCGGACGATCTTCTCGTCCACAGTGCCCGTCGCCACGAGGTCAATGTACACCACGTTCTGGTCCTGGCCAATGCGGTGGTTGCGGTCTTCGCTCTGCAGGCGCTCTCGCAGGGAGAATGTGTTGCTGAAGTACAGCGTGTAGGCCGCAGCGGTCCACGTGACGCCCGTTCCACCGGCTTGTTGTTGTGCAACCATCACCGATGCCCATCCTGCGTCCGGGTTGTCTGGGTGTTCAGGGTCGCCCTGGAAGGCAATCTTCGCGGCCTCGCGGTCCTTCATCTTCACGCCACCGTGATACTGCACGACCTTGATTCCTTCGGCCTCCAACACGCGGACGATCTCGTCAATCTCGGCATGGAAGCGCGCCCACACGATGATCTTGCTGCCCTGCGCAACGACCGACTTGACGCGGTCCACCATCAGGTCCATCTTCGGGTTGTCGCCCTCAATGCGGATCGGCTCTTCATGCTCAGGGTGGATGTAGAAACCGCTGGTGATCTGCGCCAGCTTGGTGATGGCGGTGAGCTTTGCGATTGGAGTCTCCTCGCTCTCGTACACAAGCCGGCATTCGTCCTCAGCCTTCTTGTACAGCTGCGCCTGCAACGGCGTCATCTCGAAAAACGCGGTCTTGTAGATCTTGTCGGGCAGGTCGAGGCAGTCTTTCTTCAAGACCCGGAAGGTGTACGGCGCGACGATGCGCTGCAGCTTGTCGAGGTTTTTGTACTTTGGCTGACCGCCCGGACCCTTCTGAACAACTTGCGGGATGCGCTTTGTCCCGCTGCGGTCCATGATGCTCTTGAGCAGCGGATTGATCTTCTGAACAACTTGCCCGTTGTCGTCATAGCCGCTGACGGTGTCAGGGATCATTTCCGCGTACTCGGTCTTGAAGGCAAAGTAGCTCTCGGTCTCCAGGATATTTTTGTCGAGGAAGTTGTACGGCGCGAACGCATCGAACGGGCCTTGCGTGATCGGAGTGCCGTCCATGATGCGACGGTACTTGGTCATGTACTTCAACTTCAGCAGCGCCTTGAACCGGGCAGAGGTTGGATTCTTGATGTAGCCGGAAGCCTCGTCGCCGACGATCAGCAACCGGCCTGCGCCCAGTGCAAAGCGCATCAGCGCGTCGAAGCTGCGCTTGTGGTTCAGCCCCTCCCAGTTCATCGTCAGGATGCGCAGCTCGCGCGCGCCGTCGGGCGCTGGTGTGTAGATCTTTTCGAGACGGGCCAGCTCGCGCTTGCTGGTGTTAGAGCTCCAGGCGTGCGACTTCCACCGGCACCAGTCTGGCATGTGCTTGGGCAACTCCAGCAGGGTCCAGTTTGTGTGCACGCCATTGGGCGCAAAAACAATCATTGCATCAATCTCACCGGCTTCCCAAAGGTCTGCGGCGTTGTTGGCGATGATCCAGGTCTTGCCCGTTCCCATTTCAGCGCTGAGCAGGAAGGCGCGCTTGTGGCCATGCTCTGCCAGGCAGCGCAGTTGATGGCTGTACGGCTTGGTCTTGTAGCGGCTCACGTCTGGTTCTTGAAGCATCTGAGAATCTCCTCGGGTTTGATTGGTGAGCCTTTGGGTTGCGCCCACAGCGCGGCCTCCAGCAGCTCGTTGATTGTCATCTTGTTGATCTGGTCGCCGTAGAGGCCGGGGATGAGCATGCGGCGCTTGTCGGTGCCCAGCCAAAAGAAAGCGATTCCACCGGCCTTGCGCTGGCGCAGGAACCAGTTGGCTTGGTCCTGACTCACGCGGTGATTGGAGCCCAGCAGCGGTGTGGTCGCCCGGACAGGTTCCTTGGAGGACTTTATCTCCAGCCAGAATTCGCGCCCGCCCTTGACGCAAGCGTTCACGTCAGGCATGCCGATGACGAGCAGGTTTTCGACCCGGTCGCAACGGTGTGGGCTCTTGAGGACGTTGTCCTTGAGCCACTGGTACTCGTTCTTCTCGCTCATTGTTGTTCTTCAATGAATGCAAGCCACTCAGGTGTGTCGCAATAAAGAACCGTGTAGTCGTCGCTCATGTGATTCATCTCGACAAGCTCACGACGGTCGCAATATGTCCCGTCTGGCCAAACGCAAATATCGTCTGGGTGAGTTTTTATTGTCATGTTGCCTCCACAGGTTTGTCTAGCCATCGCCACTTGGTTATGAAGCCGAAGCGGATGTCCTTCACAAAGCGCGCGCGGACGAGCAGGTGCGCGCCTTCAGGCACAGTCTCCAGCAGCTCCTTGCCGATGGCCTCGAAGTCGAAGCGCCCGATGCGCGCGCCGATCGTTCCTGTGTCGTCGCGCAAGCGAACGTCTACAAAGTCCAGCGGGCCTGTCTCGCGCTTGCCACCGCGCTTTTTGACGTTGACCTCCTCATTGGCGTTGCGCGCATTCTTGTAGATGAGTTCGCCCAGGAACACGTGTGAGCCGCGCTGCTTGCCGTTGAACTCTTCGACCTTCATGACATCACCATTGATGCCGATGGAGCCGGGATTGTCGTAGATCTTTCCGTAACGCGAGCGGAACGGGAAAATGTCGCTGAACAAATTCTCAGCTTTCTCGATGTCGGCGCGCTGCTTGGCCGTGAGCTTGCCGCTGTTGCGCGCTTCGATGAGCTTTGCGGCCTTGCTCTCGCCGATGCCTTTCAGATTCAGGAAACCACCAACCAGCTTGCCGTCCACAGCGGACCAGTTTGCGACGGAAAGGTTGATGTCGAACGGCGTGTATTCCAGCCCCTCCTTCACCATCTCACGCAGCAGCTCAATCGCGCTGTCCTCGTCTTTGGCGTTGCGCAAATTGGCCGCAGCAAACTCTAGCGGGTGGTGCGCCTTCAGATAGGCCGTCAGGTAGCTGATCACCGCATAGCTGTACGTGTGCGCCTTGTTCATCTGCCAAGCGCCCATGGAGTTGATGGTCTGCCACGTGGCATGCGCTGCTTCTTCGCTGATGCCTTGACTCATCGCGCCCTTCTTGAACTTCTCCCAGTAGGTGTCGAAGAACTCCTTGCCCATGCGCTTGGACATGGCCTTGCGGATCGTGGAGGTTTCCTTCCAGTCGAACTTGCCGATCTCGCGCACGATGGCTAGCGTCTGCTCTTGGTACACCGGCAGGCCGTAGGTCTCTGCCATGTGCGCCTCGACCAGCGGGTGGATGGGTTCGTAGGGCTTGCCGTTCTTGCGCTTCACCCATTCCTCCGTCACGCCACCGCCAAACGGACCGGGCCGTGCGAGTGCTGTGACGGCGTCGATCTCGGTAAGGCTCTTGAAGTGAACGTCCCGGCTGATGGCGCGCAGCGCGTTGCCTTCAAACTGAAAGATGCCGCAGAGCCTGCCTTCATTGAAAACGTCATAGGTCTTCTGGTCGTCGAAGGGCAAGTTGTACCAGTCGATTGGCACGCCAGAGTCTTCCAGCACGCCCAGCGTTCGTAGGCCCAACACGTCGATCTTCAGCAGGCCAAGTTTTTCAGCCGCGCCTTTTTCAATGTGGGCAATGCCGTTGGCGTCCACAACGCAGTAGTTGGTGATCGAGTCGTTGCAGACGAGCAGGCCTGCTGCGTGGACACCGGTGTGGCTGGCGTGACCCTCGATGGATTGCGCAACGACGGCCTGCGGGTATTGCTCGATGAACTTCCGGCCTGGATCGGTTTCCTTGAACGTGTCCTCCAGGCAGTTGTTGGCGCGCGAGTCAGCGGACGAGCGCTCGATCATTGCGATCTTCACAGCGCCCGTTGCAGCAGGAGGAATGTTGAGCGCCTTGCAGACAGCGATGAGCGCGCTCTTGGGCTTGAACTGGCTGATGGTGCCGATGTGAGCCGTGTTGCCTGCGCCATGCTTCTCGGCCATGTACGTGAAGACCATCTCGCGCTTTGTGTCGGGGAAGTCGAGGTCGATGTCGGGCAGGTCGGTCCGGGTCACGTCGATGAATCGCTCGAAGTAGAGCTTGGGCGGGATCGGATCAATCTCGGTGATGTTGGCCAGGTAACAAACCAGCGACCCGGCTGCAGAGCCGCGTGAAGGGCCGACAAGCATGTGCTGCTTTGCGTACAAGCACATGTCGGCAACGATGAGGAAGTAGCTCTCGAAGTCTTTGGAGCGGATCAACTCCAGCTCGTACATCAGGCGTTCTTCGTACTCCTGCGTCCAACGCGCCTCCATCTTCCGGCGCGCGATCCCGGACCGACAAAGCTCCTCCAAGTTGCCTGCTGCCCTCACCATCTGGGCTTTTGGCAACACTAAGCCTTTGCAAGCCAAAGCCACCGCCTGCTCCTGCTCACCGAACTTCAAGTCTACCAAAATGTTCTGCGGAGTTGGCTTCAGGCCAGCGCGGCTGATCAATTCGAACACGCCTTTGTCGGCCTCGTCGATGTAGGCGTTGTCGCTGGTCGCCACGACGCGCAGGCCGTGCTCTCGGGCCAATGCCAGTTTTTTGGCGTTCAGCACGCGGCTGGCCGGGTTGGTGTCTATGAAAGCGCCGCATCCGTTCAGGAACTCGCCGTCGGTGATGTCGCCAGCGAATTTCAGGATCTCGCCCGACATCGCCAGAACGTCGGACTTGTACAGGCGCGGAACCTTGCCGGAGCGTGTGGAGATGGGCTGCTGGTGGGCTTTCGACAACGCCCTGTAGAGCTCGCTCAGGCCGGTGGTCGATCTGGCCAGGAACCACATTTTTAAATTGACCTCGTCATCGTCCACGGCGCACTCGACGCCCAGCAGCGGTTGGATGCCTGCCTTCTCGCATTCTTCGAACCATGCCACGTGGCCCCACGTGCTGCCAATGTCCACAATGCCGGCAGCAGTGCAGCCCATTTCCTTCAGCCGGGCGACCGTTCGCGCGACAGGCGCAAAGGTCTGGCCAAAGCTGTATTCTGTTTTGACACGTAGTTGAATCACTTTTTGTCTTTCATTTTGCGTTCTGTTTGCGCGATTGCGTAGCCGGTCACGGCGTCCTTGAATTCTACTTGCTCTTCCACAGACATGCCATACCACAGCGCCATGAGCTCGAAAGCGCCTGCTGCCTCGGTGAAGAATTTCTCCTTGGCAGGGTTGGGGCCGGTGGCCGGTGGAAGAGCAGGGGTCATCAGTAAGCCTTGCCGCCTTCGGCTTGTCGGGCTTCCAGCTTGTGGTCAGGCCGAACAGCGTTGAACAACAGCTTGTCGGTGACCGCGCCACCAAGGTCAATGCCAGCCGCGCCTGCCAGGTCGCAGATCCGGATCAGCGCGTCGGCAAGCTCGACCTCAAACATCTCACGGTGCTTCAGCTTGTCGTCTGGCAGGCTCTTGCGGTGGCCTTCCATCGCCTCGCTGACCTCGCTGTGGATCAGGCAAAGCTTCTCGGCAACAAGCGCTTTGCCGAAACGAGTGCCTGCGCGGATCTCGGCCTTGTGGTCTTGACCCGTCTTTGTGTCTTGCCACCAGCCAGCAGCATGCGCGTCACCGTGGCAGCGCGCGACGAGCACGTCTACTGCTCCTACGATTTCGGCGTCTTTGGTTGAAAAAGTTGGCATCATTATTGCTCCATTTCGATTGCGGTTAAAAGTTCAGAGGCCACGAGGGCTTCCACGAGAGCCTTCACGTCGTCCAGCGCGCGGTGAGTCTGCGCCAGCTCTTTGCCCGTGAAGTGTTTGTAAAGTTCCGTCAACTTTGGGCGATGGCCGAACAGGTGGACGAACTCCTGGACAGAACAGATCTGGATCGCAGGCCAACCAGCGAAAGCCTTGCCTGTAAATCGCATGCACTCGTAGTCGATCAACGCCTTGTCGAACGGCAAATTGTGCGCCACGACAACGCCTGCATTGCTCAGCATGTATTGCGCCTCACCTTTCCAAACCTCGTGGAATGCCGGTTGGCCTACCAGTTGGTCGTTGGTGATGCCGGTGATCTTGGTGATCTCGGCGCTGACCAGCTCGCCAGGGTTGATGAGCCAGTTGCCCTCGCCGATGATCTTGCCGCCTTCGACAAGGGCGATGCCCAGCTCAATCACCTTGGGCTGCTTTTCCAACGGCGCGGTGCTGGGAAGGGTCAGCCCGGTTGTCTCTGTGTCGAAGACGGCAGCAATCATGCTTCTAGCCTGACGATGAACTTGATGTCCACACCCAGCACGGCGCGCGTGTCGTAAATCACATACTGGTAGGAGCGCTTGCCCTTGATCACCGGGTTGGTGTGGCTGAACGTCCGGACCGACTGTGCTTCGCGGAAGCCCTCGTCAGCCATGAACTTGCGCCAGCGCAGCAGCTCCTTGGCGCTGCAATGCATGCCCAGATGGCTGACAGAGCATGGACGCCTGAATGCGTCCTCAGAAGGCATCATGCCAATTCCCGTTTCGACCTCTTGCCCTTCGTGCGAGCCATCCATCCAGTTGGGGCCGTCGGTGTAATGCAGGACCTCCAGCTCGTTTGCGCCCTTGAGCATTTCATAGTCGAATGCCAAGTCGGCCTCGTTGGTCCCGCCAGCGCCGAAGACGTTGCCAGAGGCTTTCACGTGGTCGCGCGCCCATTCGCCTGCGCCCATGCGGGTGAGCAGAGCGATGGCTGCTGCGGGGTCTGTCGGGCAGAGAGCGACTTGCTCAATGCGGAAGACGAGTTTTGGTTCGATGTTGGTGTCCATTAATTTTCCTTGGTTACTTGGTTTCTTCGAGAACTTTGTCGCGTTGAGCGACGATGATGCATGGGCCTTGTTGTTCGTTGATTTCCTCTCTGGCGTCAGAAAGAGCTTGGCGCAGAGCCTCTTTTTGCTCTTCAAGTTTGCGGATCCGGGCGCTTGCCCGACGAATGATTTCTTGCTGGCTCATAAAAATAGATCTGGTTGCCGGTCATTGTTCCAGTGATTGCTCAGAGCGTTGTTTCTCTTGGCCGTGATGATCTCCAAATTCCAAGGCACCGTCAGTCCGCAAACAAGCGGGTGATGCAGCGGCACGCAATGATTGATTCCATGCGGGACACCGGTCAGCTCTGAAATGCACCTGCAGTTGTATTGAATAAGTTTTAACGCATCGCGGTCAACCCACGGTGGCGTGGAGATAATTATCGCTGAGATATAGCGTTTGCGCTTGCTTCTTTTTATCCAATGCGGAACATCGCCAGAGAGCAGCGCAGCGCGAACCTTGCTGTGTGTCTCGGCGACCCGATGGACAACGTAGTCGAGCATCCCCATGATCAGAACGGGCATGGCTCGTTGGCAGGATGGACGATCCCTCCGATGCCGTCCCAGGCCTTGTCGATGAACGCATCCAGCGCCTCGTCACGCAACCGCTCTGGCGTCGGGAAGAGGACGGGAATCCACCGGCCTTCACAAGGCTTGTATCCACGGCGCGTCGACAAATTCTCTGCAACAGTTTCAATGCGCAAGTGGTCCGGGTGAATGCACAAGGTCTTGAAGCAGCGGTAATGCCCGGCCTCGTCGAACGGGAACAGCCATCCGGTCGAGATCTCGAGCATTTTGCGATGCGCTGAGATTGCTCGGGGCTTGCCGTTCACGCGAACACACAGAGACGGATAGTGCTTGCGTACAGCGCCCGTCCAGATCCAACATCCGTCCTCGTCGACCCGCGTGTTGGCCACGAGCCGTTCGTACATCGTTGAGTAGAGACGACGCGCCATGGCTCATGCCTTCCAGTTTGGGGACTTTTCTTCGATCAACACTTTCCTGAACGACTCAATCGCAGACCCGCGCATGGCCTTGCGGTTGGCGCTCAGCCAAAGCGTCAGCGCCTCGTGCGGTTGTTCAACCCTATGCACGGCGTGGTTCTCCGCGCGATAGGAGCGTGAGCTGCTGACAGCAGTGTAGTAGCCTCCACCACCGGCATAGACCGTCATGCCCTGCTTGACGAGCGCCTTCAACTCGGTGTCGGTCTTGGCAATAACAGCGCCGGGGTGCTTCTCGCGGAAGTGCTGGTAGCAAGCCTCCTTCACCATGTCTGGCGAATCGTACTTGGCGTATTCCAGGTCCGGGCATTCCTGCGCGATTAGGTCGGCAATGCGGCTGTAGTCCTTGGTCTCGTACCACATGTTGCAAGTGAGCGCGGCCAGCTCCCAGCCACTGACGGTCTGCCGGTCGCGTTCCAAGCGCAGGTGTTCCGGCTTCACGTTGTAGCCGAACTCCATGTCGGTCTTGCAGATGAACAGGCCACCGACATACAGCTCCTTCGGGCGGTCGAGCAGGATGTCGCCCATGGTGGTTTGCTTGATTGCGCCGATGTCGTCCTGCATGCGCAAGCAGCTGGCCACGACCTCTGCAACATCGTCCTTGCTCAGGCCTTCAACCTGGAACGTCAGGCCGTTGTTCACCTTGTTGGGCAATTGCGTCTCGTCAATCACCAACACCTCGCAGCCAAACCGGCGATTGAAGCGGAAGCGGGGCTTCCACAGCCTGTCGCCATTCAACACACCAACCTCGTAGCCCATGCGAGTCAGCACCAACAGCGCGATTTTGTAGCCTTCGCCGAAGGAACCGATTGCGTCTTTGTCGTCGGCCTTGCTCGTCGCGCCCAGGAGCAGTGTCTGCGGCGAGAGCGTCGTGAACTCGCTGTTGAGCCGCAAGCCGAAGGACTCGTGGTCCTCCGTGATGAACTCGTACACGAACGGCGACGCGCTGTCCAGAGCGTTTTGAATCAACTCGCGGACGGCCTCCTTCATGCCCCAGCGCGAGACGTACTCTTTCACGAGGCTCAGCTCGTAGGTGGTGGTTGCTTCCATTGTCTGCTTTCTGTATAAGTTGAGGTGTGGCTTAAGCGCCGTAGGGGATCACGGTGCCGGTGAGGAACTTGTGAGTCTCTTTGCTGCTCAACAAATACGCAAGCAACTCAGCAACGGCGTAAGGCGGTGTTTCTTCACCGGCCAGCAGGCCTTGCAGTTGGTAGGCCACAGCCTGTTCCTTGGTCCAGCCGCGCGTCGCAACAACCTGCTCGTCAATGGCGTCGCTCATGCCGGTGCCCTTGAGCTTGTTGGGCGCAATACCGAAGACCGTGATGCCCCATTTCTTGGTGAGCTCACGGGCGAGCTGCAGCGTCATGATGTGAGCAGCGCCCTTGGAAGCGTTGTAGGCCAGTGAGCAGGTCATTGGCATGTGCGCAGCGTTGCTGACAATGTTGACAATGGTGCCCTTGGACTTGGCGAGCATCGGCAGACAAAGCTGGCTCATCTTGAAGATGCCCTTGGCGTTCACATCCATGACCAGGTCCCACTGAGCCCCGCTGAAGTCTTCGAGCCAACCGATTATGTTGACACCAGCACAGTTGATCAAGACATCCAGCTCTTCGTTGCAAAGATCGCGGATGTGGATTGGATCCGGGTCGCGCACGTCGGCGACGATCGGGTCTCCTGCGTTGCCGGCATAGGCGGCTCTGTCGTAGCCAATGACCGTGTGTCCGCGTGCTGCGAGTGCGGTTGCGATTGCTAGGCCGAGGCCAGATGCAGCTCCAGTGACTAAAATTTTGCTCATGATTTTTCCTTTTGTTTGTCTTCTTTCGCCTTGCGTTGACGTTCTGCTTGCGATGTTGCCGAGAATGCGCTCGGCTCGCCTGTCCGCCAATTGAAGGCGTTGTCTTGGGACCTTGGTTTGCCGTCTGGCCATAAGGCTTCACCCTCTGGAGCGGAGCGCATGGCAGCGATGCGCGTGACCTTCGTCGGAAACTGCCGGATGTCGCCCTTCATTTCTTCACAGTCTGTTCAGGGCCTGGTCCTTTCAGAAGCTCTGCAAGCCCGTTGATTGAATCGAGAGACACGTTCTTTTTCTCGAACAAAAGTTCAATCCAGAAGCCCGCGCCCTTGATGGCGCCCTCTTCCCAGCGAGCATTCTTCGGCCAGCCAAAAACAGGAGCAAAGCCCTGGTGGTGAAGACGCTTGATTGCTTCTGGCCACTTCATGCTGTTGTGGCCGTGAAATTCAATGAACAATGCGCGAGCGCAAGAAAGATCTGCGACGGGAAGGATCTCCCACTCCCCGCCTTCGATGTCAATCTTGATTATGTCTGGCTTGACGGCGTCGATCGCTTCCTGAACAGGAACTGACTCGATGTTGCCGAACTTTGTGAAGCTGGAGTCTGGCCGCTTGACGGCTTTGGCCGAACAAAGGTAGCCGCGCTCCATCGCTTCTGTTCTGATGTGCATGTCGATGTTTCGGCCGTCCGACGTCACGGCTTTTTCGTAGCGCGTCACGTTGGCGTGAATCGGCAGCGCATCGCGATTGCAAAGCGGGAATGGCTCGTAGGAGTAAACCCGCAAGCCAAGCTCGGCCATGCAATTGGAGACGTATCCAACATTGGCGCCGATGTCAAGAAAGATCTCGCCGGGCAGGGGATTGATCTTCTTGAGCAACCGCACGGTGCCTCTGGCAGCCTGGACGTTGTCGGCACGTTTGGTTTCTGGATTTACAGCTTTCATTTTGTGGCTCCTTGTTCGGTGATGACAGACTCGACCATGGCTGCGTAAACGGCCATGTCGTGGACAGAATCGCGGTGGGTCAGGTTGCTGATTGCGAAGCGCGAAAGCTTCACAAGAACAAGCTCAAACAAGTGGAACTGGTCCTTCTTGTAAAGGCCCGGAGGAAGACCTTCCGGGAAGAGCACAAGCATGAGTTTGGCGACCATGCGATAGTTGTCGCCGTAAACCGCGTTGCGCTCCTTGAAGGTGCGGGCCATGTCGATCATGATTTCGTGTGGCGACATGGCCCGCGTCGCGTTCATCAGAATGGCAGGCGGGTCGGCCTGCTCTTGTTCAATGCGCAGGGATGTTTCGGATTGGGTCATGGAAGGCGTCCAAAGAGTGAATGAAATGGCGCACAGCGGGAATGCCATGCGAGCGGTACATGTCCACGACGCCTTGGTGGTCGTCGTAGGCCATCACAATTTCCTCTTTGGCGACGCCGTAGAGGTTGTTGTCGGAGAACAGCCAGCCCAGCTGCATTTCCTTGACCTGCGGACTAGACCCACGGTGGCCATTTGGACGCATAAGCAGGGCAAAGCCTGGGGGGACGCGCGCAACTGTCAAGAGCCAGTGCTCTGTGAGCGCGCGGTACATCGCTGGCCGGGCCGTCATGAAGACGTTGCGGTCGCCAGACCAGAGAGGCAGCACGGACCCGTTTGCGCTGTGAGCCGCGCGGTCGAAGCCGGAGAGCAGGTGGTAGTCTTCGTAGCGCTCGTCGCCGTGCTTTTGCCAGTTGATCTTGGGGATGCGCCAGCCATCGTCTGCCAGGCAGTTGTCGATGTCGCAGATGTACGTGCGCATCAGGCTTCTGCCTCGACGATCGTCACTGCGCCAGGACGCATGAGCTTTGCGACCTTGCCACAGGCGCGCTTCACGTTGCCACGGTTGCTGTATGACTCAGACCCGTCAGCGATGGTCTTGCCGTTCTTGGCCTTGAGCCGCCAATACCAGTCACCTGGGATCGGCAGACCCTTGCCACCGGGCCGCTTGAGCCCACGATAAAATTCAATGATCATTTTTGGATCTCCGGAGTTGCGTCAAGAATTTGACAGTTGGTGAATTCGAAGTCGCTGTACTTGTCGCGCAAACGAGCAAGACGGCGCTTCGAGCGTTGAAGCGATGCCTCGTCACGGATTCCTCCCATGAACTCGACAACGTGGTTCCTGTGGCCAGCAGCGCAGGCCGGTGTCATCAGCGTCGAGCGCGGCGTCAGGATGCATTGGCTGATGTTGAAGTCGTAGTCGACAATCTCGTCAACCGGGTCGCCACCGATGCCGATGACCTCGATCGGCACAGGCCACTCGTTGGTCATGATGCGAGCGAAGCAGAATGGGTTGACGCCACTTTCGGTCTCCTCAACCGGCCTGAACTCGACAGTGCCTTCGAAGCCTTCAATGAACATGCCCAAGCTTCCGAGGAATCGCTCACAACCTTCTTTGAAGGCTCCTGCGACAGGAGCAAAATCTGCTGGGCTTGTGATTGCGATCGGCATGCCGTCGAGACGAACGAAAACGTCGATGTCCTTGACGCGACGATGGAGCCCGCTTTGGCTCAACAGAAGATCACGGACAGCGCCACCACCGATGATCGCATGGTCTGTTTTGAAAGCAAACCGCGCGTCACGGACGACCATTTGCAGGTCGCCAAGGTCTAATTCACGCATGATCAACCCTTGCGCATCTTGTCGACGATCTTCAGCAGCTTGCCGCGCGTCAGAAGGTCGGGGAAGTGCTCCTTGGCGAAGGCCTCGATCTCGGCAAAGTAGTCGCGGCTCTTCGGGAAGAAGAAAGTCTCAGCCCACGGATGGACCTTGAGAGCCTCGTCGAGCATTGCGTTGATAACACTCTGGTACTCGCCTTGCGTGCGGCCACCGGTGCGCGACCGGGCCAGTTCAGCCAGCGTGCGGAGGTTGAACTTGCAGACGATGTTGGTGGCGATGTTCGTCGGCAAGATCCCGCGCGCGTCTTCGGGCGGCACGCCACTGCGGATTAGCTCTTGGTAAGCCTCCTTGATCTCGCCTAGAACGTGGTCGACGATACTACGTGCATAGCCCTCTTCAACCTTTGGCGTGTACACGTAGTCGAACTCGCCCATGTCCAAGACGCGCATCGTCTGCTGGGCGTAGGACGCGGCGCGGGTGCGGACCTGCTGGTGGGTGTAGGCGCGGCTGACCCCTTCGACAAGGAAAGTGTAATCGCAAAACTCCCACGAGCTGGGGATGGTGTTGGCCATGTATTCCAGCTCGGCAAGTTTCTTTTCCATCGGCCAGACGCGGATCTCGTCCAGCAGGCCGGGACTCATGGTGAGCCGGGTGGCCTTGGTGAACAGGAGAACGTCCATGGCTTCAGGGGTGACGCTGATGAGGGAGACTTTCACAACAATTCTCCTTGAGCCTTGGAAACGATGGCGAAGTGGTGCTTCTTGCCGTCATGCTCGAACACGTTCTTGCCAGCGGCCTTCAGCGCCATGCGGAAGCGGATAACTGTGCCTGTCGGAAGCTTCAGCGCGTTGAACGCGGCCAGTGTGCTGCGGTAGCCCTGCAGCGTTTCAGCCTTTCGGCCTTCCTCGTGCACTTCCACGTTGTGGCGCGCGCAGCGGGCGATGTTGGTGGTCATGACGGACCACGAGCGACGGATCGACTCGCTGCGGTTGGCAGGGACTTTGTCTTCCTTGGACTTGGAGACGCGTGGTGCCTTTGCTTTCGGGGCCTTGCTGGTGTCGGCTGTGATGCCAGCGGTCTTCGCTGCTTCCTTCACCGCCTTGCCGGTGAACAGCGCCTCGGGGGCTTTGTCCAGCAGCGCAGTGACCTGCTTTTCGCCAGCAGCACGGCTGGAGAATTTTTTGATGGTCTTGCCGCTGAGACGGTTGTACTCGGCGACGAGTTCGGCGGTGGTAGCTTTTTTGGCGTCAAACATTTTGAAACTCCTGGTGATGAAACAAAAATAAAAGGTTGGGAGAAGGGGCCGAAGCCCCTGTGAGGTTTAGTGAATGAGAAGTTGCGAGCCTCCCGCGTTTGTTCCAAGGCCACGGCGATTCACGTCCACCTTGGCTCCATCAGCGCGCCCACGGCTGAATGCGCTGCTTTCAGAGACCTTCACCGACTTGGCTTCGCCGTAGGTGAAAGTTCCAAAATGCTCTGCGACAGCTTGTTGCTTGACGACCATCAAGCCAGTGCCTGTCTTTGTTGACTGCTCTGCAGCCTTCGCGTCTTTTGCAGCCTGCAGTGCCGCATTGATGCGCAAAACGAATCCGCTGCGGTAGCTGGCGCTCTCTGCCTTGGTGCGGAAAGTTTCTTTTTGGAAGGCGCGGCAGTTGCGAATGGTGACTGTGGTCAGATAATCAAACATCCAGCCGCAGACCTGAACGTCTGCCTTGTAGCCGAAGAAGCGGACGCAAGCGCCAAGCTCGCGGGTGAAGGCAAAGCGCACTTCGCAGTCGTTGAGTCGGGCGCAGCTCACGGCCAACCATGAAGCCCATGGCGGCACCTTTTCTGGCTTGTGGTCTTGTCCCTTCTTCATCACAACGCAGGCGTCAACCGTTTCAAAGTTTTCTTTCTGCTTGAACTCGGCGCGCACGATGTCCTCGTGGTCCAGTTGGTATTTGCGCATGATCTTTTCTGCCATGGCTGCTGCATTGGCAGCTTCAGCAGAGTTGGCTCGCTCGTCGCCTGCAATGGCGAGGAGCTTGTTCACGCGGCGCATCACGCCTGCGAGATCTTCCTTGTTGACATTTTCACTCATGGCCAAATCCTTTAAGTTGAAACCTGTTCAAGATCGAACAGTAATTGAATTATGCTCCACATTTTCCGGTCTAGGCAAGTTATTTTTGAATGCGGAGCAGTTTATTTCATCTTTCTTTGCAGAAACATTGCCATTTCATTGCCCTGGCGAGCCAATTTCGGCAGGTCACGCATGTAATTCCCGACCATCAGCTCAACGTAGACGGCCTTTGGCAGGCATTCGTACAGGGCGACGTTGGCCAGGATCCGGCGCACGCGGTCGCAGGCCAGCGCAACCGTATTGCCCTTCTCGAGCTTCGCCAACCATGCGTCGTTGCCGGGCAGGATGAACGCTCTGGGGCCGATGTACGGGTGCTTGCCTCCATACAAGTTCAACACGGCCTTGTCTCCGATGGTCTTGTCGATGGACACCACCGTTCCCGTCAGGAAGATGTTTGGTCCGGTGACGAACTTTTTGTCTGCTGCAACCTCGTTGGCGTCGTAAGCAGCTTGCAGGCGCGGTGCTGTTGTGAGGATTTGCCTCCATCCGAGGGCCGACTCAGCGCCATCTAGGTGGGCCAGCAGATCGTCCTTGACCAACTCCCTGACCTGTGCCTCGTTCAGTGGTCCTGTGGGCATCTGCTGAGCGCAAGCCGGTGAGTTGTAGACAAACAACGCGGCCAGGACGGCAATCAGCGCTGCGGCGAGCGTGATCATTTTGCGTTGTGCCTGCTGCGCCCGTAGGCGTCGTCGTTGATGAGGCGCTTGATCACGGCTGTGTCCTTCACAACATCGTCCAGCAATATATTGCGCCACGTACCGAAGCGGCCAAGAGAAAAGATGTTGTGCTGGTTGGACAAATTGAGGATGAAGTTTCTGCGCCAGCGGTCTTCGATGGGCGAGATCTTTCCGTAGCGCTGCTTGGTGGTCTCGAGCTCTTCCAGGTCGAACCGCGTCAGGCCGAATGGCGCACCGACGTTGAAGGTGTCGGTCTCGTCGCCGATCCATTCAGCAATGAGCAGGTCGCCGGTGATGCTGACGCGGTAACACTTTGTCAACGGGTCGCTCACGTACACCGACTGGAAGATGTCTGCTCCCTTGACCCGGTAGCGCTTCACGGTGATCTGCGCGTAGTTGAACTCTGGGCTTGCGACGCGCAGCATGCTGGCCAGGACGTTCATGGGGATGGTGCTGATGATCGGGCCGCTGTGCCCTGTGTGCAGAATTGGATTAATAGCTTGGCCCCACCGAATGCGGCCTGCTGCCCTGTCGATCAGGTGGTCGATGAAATCCTCCGGAGCGATGTAGCGCTCCACGGCATTCAGGTTCCACACGCTGCGGTCTGCCAGGCGTCCGACGACCTTCTGCGAATACCGGTTGGCGTGCAGGATGGAGGGTTGCACGAACCTGCCTTCAGACCACAAGCCCTTGTGGACGGTGACCTTGCGGAAGTCAATGCCCACCGCGTCAGCGACGGCTGTGGAGCGGAAGCGCAACAGCGCCTTGTGGCCAGACATCTTCTCGCGCGCAGAGGCCTCATAGACCTCGGCTTGCGGGAACACGCTGGCAGCGATGAGACCGGAAATACCGGCACCCCAGATTTTCATGATGGTGATCCTCATTAAGTTGAAGCGGCCAAAACGTGCCGCGTCGTGATTATGCTCCACATTTTGCAAGGCCGGCAACAGGTGAACAAAAATAAATTTGCCGAGTGGTCTTTTTTGGAGGCAAAATCGGGGCTCTTGTTTTTCAAGTCTCAACTTAAACACTGAACGGAGCGGCTGATGCCGAAAGTATATGTAACACAAATCCCTCACCGCAGGGACGGCGCGACAGGCTCGCTCGTCCCTGCGTTCAACTTGACGCCCGCTGAAGAGCACGGAGAGTTGGTTGTGATGATGCCGCCACAGGCCGCATTCCATGCAACGGGGGAATTGGTCAGGCAGCTGGACGACAAGCTGCAGAAGTACAACTACGACGACGGGGACACGGTGCTGCTCCTCGGAGACACAACGCTGGTGGCCGCGACAGCGGCTCTGCTCGGCAAGCTCCGGGCGAAGTTCACCGTGCTGCGTTGGGATCGCAACCTGGGCCGGTACACCCGCGTGGTGATCTGCGCATGAGCTTCAAAGTCATGAGCCGTCCTGTGGCGGTCATCAACACAGACCCGCAGCGCCGTTGCTACGACGGCGTGAACTTCTCTGAGCGCATTGAATATGGTCCGTGGACCTTGTTCCAGGAACATGCCACCAAAGAGATTGCCGACCGGGTTGCGCGCATCTTCGCATGCGGACGCTACGAATACAAGGTAGAGCCTTCAACAACTGCGCCCAACTGATCCAGGGTGCGCAGCATGCAAGCGGATCAAAATCATCAACTTAAACAGGAAACAAAATGACCATCACAGTCAACGAATTAACCGCAGCAGCGCAGATGCTGGTGAGCGCCCAAGATGCGGTCGCTGAAGCCGATCTGGCGTTGAAAGCAGCCAAGGAAAAAGAGCGCGTCCTCAAGGAGGAAACGCTTCCGGGCATGATGCAGGAGCTGGGCGTCACCAAGATGGGGCTCACCGACGGCAACGAGATCACCGTGGCGCAAGAGGTCTACGCCTCCGTGCCCGCTGACCGCAAGGAGATGGCCTGGAGCTGGCTGGAGGCGAACAACTTCGGCGGACTCATCAAGACCGAAGTGCAGGTGGCCTTCGGCAAGGGCGAGCTGGAAGACGCGCGCAAGCTGCTCGACGATCTGGCCTCCATCGGCATCACCAACGGCGTGATCAGCCGCGATGTGCATCCGCAGACCCTCAAGGCGTTCTTGAAGGAGCAGCTGGCCAACCCCAAGACCGAACTGACCGATGCAGAGCGCGCTGCTGGCATGAGCCTGCTGAACCTCGAATTGTTCGGTGCGCGCCCGGTGATGACGGCCAAGGTGAAGCTGAAGAAATGAACAACAAGACCTGGGGCCAAGTGCTGCGGATGTGTGGTGTGATGTTCGGCTTCGGCCGTCCGTTCTACTGCCTGCCGCTGCATCGTGAGCCCCAGGCCTATTCAGCCCTGTTTTTCTATCACGAGGTTCACGGAGTCGCCAATGCTCAAAAGTACTAGCCGCTGCTTCCAGTGTGGCAGGCAACTGATGCTGCATCCAAAGACGCGCGAGACAATTTCCGTCACGCTGCTAACTCCGCTGGATCAACCCGTTCGCGTTCACAAGGTCTGCGTCGATGGCGCAATCGAGGAAGCGAACTGCAAGCATTTGCCGCAAGGCGAGTCGTCTGCCTCTCCGGTGGACGTTAAATCAACCGGGACTCTTTGAGTCTTTAAACTAAACTGTAATCAAGGAAACATCATGAAATTTCGCAATTCAATTATCGGCCTCGCAGTCCTCATGGCCGCAGCAGGCAAGGAAGCTTCCTCCGGTGGCTCCAGCAAAAAGGGCGACCCAGCGGCTCCTGCCGGCAAGCCCGGTGCAGAGCTGAAAGTGCAAACCGAAACCGCCAACGCTGTGGCCGTCAACAATGACGAGATGGACTTCGCTGCAGACGCGGGCAAGGGCACCGAAGGCGTCGACAAAGATTCCCAGGCGATTCCGTTCCTCGTGGTGCTGCAGTCCAACAGCCCTGCCGTGGTCGACGAGACCGTGCCCGGTGCCAAGCCCGGCCTGCTGATGAACAGCGTCACCGGTGAGCTCTTCGAAAAGCTCGTCGTGGTGCCGGTCTCGTTCCAGCGGCGCTTTGTCGAGTGGGCTCCACGCAAGCTGGGCGGCGGCTACAAGGGCGAGCATATGCCGGCAGCGGTCGAAGGCGGCGAGTATGGCTACAAAGCTCACGACTCGGTGAGCAGCTACTTTGTCGCGCCTGAAGGTGAAAAGCCGCTGGGCCGCGAAGCTGCCAAGGACAAGCACAATGCGCTGAAAGACACGCGCAGCCACTTCATCCTGGCCGTGAAGCCCGACGGAACGTTCTTCCCTGCTCTCTTCCCGCTGGCCTCCACCCAGATCAAGAAGTCCAAGAAGTGGGTCTCCATGATCGTGGGCGTGCAGCTCCGCGACGGCGCAGGCAATTTGTACAACCCAGCCTCGTTCAGCCACATGTACACCATCGGCACCGTGAAGGAGTCCAACGCTGAAGGCAACTGGTTCGGCATCACGGTAGACGCAGCCGGTGCCGTCAAGTCCAAGACCATCTACGAAGCCGCCAAGGAACTGCACGGCCAGGTTGCTGCCGGCAAGGTCAACGTGGTTCAGCCTGACGCCAACGTGGGCGGCGCTGACGGTGAAGGCGGTGGCGAAGGCTTCTGAGGCTCCGTCACCTGAACTGAGTTTGGCGCTTTCGCAGGCGTCATAGTTCGAGGAGGCTGGAGCAATCTGGCCTCCTCTTTTTTTGATTGGAACGAATCGTGGCATTCAAATACATAGACGCCGACAAGGCGCGCATCGCGACCGCAGCTCTCACCGGGCGCATCTACCTCGGCGTGCCGGACCCGGCAGGGCAGAAGTTCATCGGCGTCACCAAGGACGTCACCAGCGACTGCGTCAAGGCCATCATCGACAAGGTGCAGCGCGAAGAAACCAGCGTGCTCGTCGTCACGGAGAACGGCGTGCCCACCCACGAGATTGAAGTGCGCAAGATCGGGACACCACAATGAGCGGCGAACATGAACAGATGATCCAGGACTGCGAGACCCGCGAATCGAAGCTCACCGACTGGGAGCGCACCTTCATCGACTCGATCGGCAAGCAGCTGGCGGACGGCAAGCCTCTCAGCCAAAAACAAATCGAAACACTTGACAAGATCTGGGAGCGGGTGACATGAGCGAACATTTCCAGCAAGCGGTCCATGAAGCGGCTCTGCGCTACGTTGCCAGGGGCTGGGCGGTTTTCCCGCTGCATTCCGTGGTGGAAAGCGAAGGCAAGCTCCAATGCACCTGCGGCACCGTGAACTGCTCAGACGCGGGCAAGCACCCTCGACAGGCGCGCGGCCTGAAGGACGCCTCCAAGGACGTTGCCACGATCGACAAGTGGTTCGGGCCGGGCAGTGAGCTGAGCAACATTGGCGTCGTCACCGGCATGATCTCCGGCATCACAGTGCTGGACATTGACACCGGGCCGGGCAAGGCGGGCGCTGAGACATGGAGCGAGATCGTCGCCAAGCATGGAGAGTTCCCAACCCTGAGCGCCATCACCGGCTCTGGGGGCTTCCATACGTTCTACACATACAACAGCGCGCTCAAGACTGCGGCCAACGTCCTCGGGCCGGGCGTGGACGTGCGCAACGATGGTGGATACGTGGTCGCAGCGCCATCGCTCCACCGTTCGGGGGGAGTTTACTCATGGGAGCAGGAAGACGCGCCCTGCACCCCATTGCCACCACACCTGAGCCGTCCTGTGGAGCGGCGTGGCCGGAAGAAAAAGGACGACATGCACAAGTCCAAGTATTCCATCGAGCAGGTCAAGAAGATGCTGGAATATATCGCAGCGGACGATCGCGACGAGTGGCGCCACATCGGGGTCATCCTTGGCCGGGAGTTCAAGCTGCACGACAAGGCGTGGGAGGTGTACTTCAACTGGTCGGAAACATTCAAGGGCAAAAAGGGCCGCAACCACGACGAGATCATGAAGGAGTGTTTCTACGACCTGTCCCAGCAGGAGTCGGAAGTGAAGCTCTCCATCGGAACCATCGTGCGCCTGGCAATGGAAGGCGGCTGGGCTCCGCAGGCCGGGGAAGTGCCCATGGGCCACTTTGTTTTCTACGGGCCGGGCAACAACTTCATCTACCGGCCAACCGCCAGCTACTGGCAAGGGCCAGCGGTGGACGCGGCTGTCAGCCCTGTGAACATTGACGGCGTGATCTTCAACGCCACCACTCACCTGAAGCTCACGCAGCTCTGTACATCCCTGACCAGCAACCCGCAGCTGGACGACGACTTCATTCCGGGCAAGGACTGCCGTGACGGGGACCTGATCGACATCCCAGGCGCAGCGGTGTACAACAACTACCGCAGGGCGACCATTGAGCTGGGCGACGCGCGCCTCGCCGGGCCGTTCCTCAAGCATGTGCGGATGGTGTTCAACAAGGCGCAGGAAGGCAAGAAGAGCGACGCCGACCAGTTCCTGGATTACATGGCTCACCGCGTCCAAAAGCCTTGGGAGAAGCCCCGCTTCGCATTGCTCTTGGCGGGCCAGCAAGGCGCAGGCAAGGACACCTGCATCGACATGTGCGCGCCTGCCATCGGTCCTTGGAACCTCGCGAACATTGCGCCAGAAGCCTTCGAGCATGGGTTCAACGAGTTCTACGCGGCAACCCTCGTGCGGGTGAGCGAAACATCCAACCTGCAGGAGATGAGCAAGTGGGCATTCAACGAACAGACCAAGGTCCTGATCGCGGGCAACCCCGACAACATCACCATCAACCCGAAGTACGGCCAGAAGTACACTGTGAAGATGTACTGCGGCGTGATCATGACGACCAACCACCTTGCGTCGGGCATTTACATCCCACCGGGCGACCGCAGGTACGATGTGATTGAGAGCGCAACACTGCTGGAGATGGGGCTGCAGGACGACGAAAAGCGCAGCGACTACTTCGAGGAGCTTTGGGGTTGGTTCAAGGAGGGTGGGGACCGGCACGTTGCGGCCTTCCTCCATGAGCGGGATATAAAGGCTTTCCGGCCAGCGACGGGCCAAAGGAAGACCGAAGCCCACTCGACCGTGGTAGCGGCTGGGATGGGGTCAGACGCGTGGCTTATCGATGCGATAGACGAGCTTGGGGCACCCGATTTGGTTCGCGGGGATTGGATAATCGATCTGGCCGAGCAAGGTGGAATGAAGGCGGCTGAGGCCAGAACAAAATTGGCCGTGGCCATCGGCAGGGTCGGATACCAAACACTAAGGAACCCAAATGCTTCAGACGGTCGCTGGAAAATCAACAGGAAAAATGTGGTCGTTTACCGTCGAGTTGGGTCGGAAGACAACGATATGGCGCCTTTGCATAAGGAGCGATTTTAAATGATGGCGCTCGATAATTTCGGAGAAATATTTTGCTATGCAAAAAGACCCTTTGGCGCGGTTGGTCTTTTGAAAGGGCCGACCATTTTGGACAAACCGTTGCACGGCGCGGCTCTTTTGCGAAGTGGGCGCTTTCGGCCCTTTCAAGTCCTTTCAGCTAAAAGGCAAGAGAATAAATTAATAAAAACGGTTGGAAGGTTATATTTAATTTAAGGGGGAAACTAAGGGAGGAAAGGACTTGAAAGGGCCGAATTTATAGACCGAGGCAGAAACGACAATCATGGCGTGCTGTTAAATTTGCCAAAAAGATCAACAAAGAGGACAATCCAGACCATGATAAAACTCACCCCCAAGCGCGAAGCCTTTTGCCAGGCGATGGTTAAAACAAAAAACCAGTCTGAGGCGTACAGAAAGGCTTTCAACGCATCGAACATGAAGGCATCTTCTGTTCACGTGGCGGCGTGCGGGTTGATGGCTGACCCCAAGGTTAAACAAAGGCTGGATGAACTAAACAGTCGTGTCTTGGCTAGAGCAGAAATCGACGCGGCGGAAATCGTGCGACATCTGGCGGACATCGTCAGCGCTGACCCCAACGACCTTATGCAGTACAGAAGGCTCAACTGCCGCTACTGCAACGGCATCGAACATAACTATCAATGGAAAAACTTGGGCGAGTTCCACAAGGCCATGGACGACTGGGAGGCCGCGAAGGAGGCTCACGCCGACCGCATGCAGCGGGCCACCAAGCAAACAGAATTTACCAAGCCCATGCCGACCGACGATGGCGGTTACGGGTTCAAGAACAATGCTGAGCTCAACCCTGAATGCCCGGTCTGCGAGGGCGAAGGCGTTGAAGACCTGTTCCTGCAAGACACTCGCAAGCTCACCGGTCCGGCCAAGCGGCTCTACGCGGGCGTGAAGCAGACCAAGAACGGAATCGAGATTCTCACCCGGTCCCAGGATGGCGCGATGAAGATGCTGGGCGAGCATTACGGCATGTTCAAGCAGCTGATCGACGCAAACATAAAGTCGCAAAATGAGAACACCAACACGAACCTCAACTCGGAGCCACTGGGCCTTGAAGAGCTCAAGGCGGTTGCGAAGGCTCGCGGCCTCCCAACGACGATCTTCGACAAGCGCAAATGAATCGCGACGACCTCGACCTGCTGGAACAGATCGCCGTTCTCGAGGCGCGCGAAGACTTCTGGGCCTACCGTCAGTACATGAATCCGGGCTTGAAGCTTGGATGGTGGCAGCGCGAGATCGCCAATGTGCTGAGCGATTTTTACGATGAGCTGATCGCTGGCGCGCGCCCGAAGTACGTCATTGAGGCTCCTCCGCAACACGGCAAGTCGTTTCAGATCCTGGACTTCATATCGTGGCTGGCAGGCAAACATCCCGACAAGCGAACAATCTACACATCCTTTTCTGAACGCCTGGGCGTGCGGGGCAATCTGCGCATGCAACGGCTGCTCGACTCGCCCAAGTACAAGAAGGTTTTCCCCGACACGATCATCAACCAGTCCAACGCCGTGAGCATCAGCTCGCAGAGCCTGCGCAACCGCGAGATCATCGAGTACATTGGCAAAGAGGGCTACTTCCGCAACACCACCGTTCGCGGGTCCATCACCGGTGAGGGCTTGGACCTCGGTGTCATCGACGATCCGATCAAGGGTCGTGAGGCCGCAGGCTCTGAGGTCGTCCGCAACGCGACCTGGGACTGGTTCACCGACGACTTCTTCAGTCGCTTCTCGGAGGAGGCCGGGCTGCTTTCCATCCTGACGCGGTGGCACCTGGACGACCCCATCGGGCGGCTGCAGGCGATTGACCCAACTGTCAAGACGTTCAAGTACCCGGCGCTTGCAACGGGCACGCGTACGAAGAACGACCAGCGCAACCGCAAGGAAGGTGAACCGCTGTTCCCTGAGCTGAAGTCGTTGGAGTTCCTGCTGGAGCGCAAGTCGATCATGAGCGCTGGAAACTTCGGCGCGCTCTACCAACAGAATCCGACGGTCCAGGGCGGCGACATCATCAAGAGCGAATGGTTCAAGCGCTACACCGTTCTGCCCAAGCTCGCCTACCGCAAGATCTACGGCGACACGGCGATGAAGACCAAGGAACACAACGACTACTCGGTCTTCGAATGCTGGGGCAAGGGCGAAGACGGCAAGGCCTATCTCATCGACCTCATTCGCGGGAAGTGGGAAGCTCCGGAGCTCAAGCGCCGGGCCGTGGACTTTTGGAACAAGCACAAGGCGCTGCCGACCGACACAATGGGGTTGCTGCGCGAGATGGTCATCGAGGACAAGGCCAGCGGGACCGGGTTGATCCAGGACATCAAGACATCGTCGCACCCCGATGGCCGGTTCAAGGGCGTGATCCCGATCAAAGGTCTCGAGCGCAACAAGGACAAGTACACGCGCGTCAGCGACGCCATCCCGTACATTGAGTCGGGCTATGTTTACGTTCCCGCTGAGGCTCCATGGGTGAGCGACTTCCTCGCGGAAAACGAGGAGTTCACCGCTGACGACACCCACTCGTTCGACGACCAGATCGACCCGATGTGTGACGCCATCGAGGACATGGTCGCGGGATCAGGCAAAATCGACATCTGGAAAGGGATCATCTAAATGACAAACCGACACGACCGCAGAGCCGCTGCTGCTCAAGCCCGCGATGCTGCTTCAGCTTCTCCACCCGCTTCGACGAACAAGGGTCAAACCACCGATGGTTTCCAGAACCTTGTGTTGCGCCTTGGAGAAGGCTCGACGGTCATGGGCGGTGGAGGCTACGTCCGATCCGGCCTGACGCGGAACTATGTTGCGCTGGACGCAATGTATCGAGGGTCGTGGATCGTTGGCCAGGCGGTGGACGCGGTTGCAGAGGACATGACCCGCGCGGGCATCTCGCTGATGGGCATCCAGCCGGAGAAGGCCGCTGAGATGCAACGCAAGCTCACCCGCATGGGCCTGTGGCAGGGCATCACCCAGAACATTAAGTGGGGTCGCCTCTACGGTGGCTCCATCGGCGTCATCATGATCGACGGACAGAACCTGCAGACCCCTCTGCGGCCTGAGACCGTTGGCAAGGACCAGTTCAGCGGCATCAAGATCTTCGACCGTTGGAGCGCGAGCCCCAGCCTCACGTACAAGATCATGGAGGGCATGCAGATGGGCCTGCCGGAATACTACAACATTCCGCGACTGGGCCTGACCATCCACCACACCCGCTGCATCCGCCAGATCGGCATTGACCTGCCGTGGAACGAGGCTGAGCGCGAAGAGTTTTGGGGCGCTTCGATCATCGAGCGGGTCTACGACCGGCTGCTGCCCTTCGACACAGCCACAGCGGGCGCTGCCCAGCTCCTCTCGCGCGCGCACCTGCGAACAGTGTCCGTGGACGGGCTGCGGCAGATCCTCGCGCAAGGCGGCGTGGCTGAAGAGAACCTGATCAAAATGTTCGCTCTCATGCGCACACTGCAGTCCAACGAGGGCATCACGCTGCTCGACAAAGAGGACGAGTTCGAGGCGCACAGCTACACGTTCAGCGGCATCGAGGGTCTGATCACGCAGTTCGCTCAACAGATCTCTGGCGCAACCGGAATCCCTCTCGTGCGGTTGATGGGCCAGTCTCCTGCGGGCCTGAACTCGACGGGCGAGAGCGACATGCGAATGTATTACGACAACATTTCGCAGCAGCAGGAGAGCCGGTTGCGGTACGGCCTGCAGCGCTTGCTGGATGTGTTGCATTGGTCGATGTACGCCAAGGCTCCTGAAGCCGACTTCGACTTTTCGTTCAACCCGCTGAAGCAGCTGGACCCGAAGGAAAAAGCCGAGACAGCAGAGCGCATGACCAAGGCCATCGTCGAGGCCTACGGCGAAGACCTGATCGATCGGCCAACCGCCATGATGGAGCTCCAGCGGGTCGCCGAGATCTGCGGCATCTTCGGCAATGTTTCGCCAGAGATGATTCTGGAGGCGCAGGAGATGGTCAAGCAGGCCAAGGAAAATCCGACCGATCTCGATCCACTCACCGGCCTGCCAAAACCTCCACCGCCATTGTTGCCAGGCGCGAAGCCGGGCGACGACCCGGCCAAACCAGCGGTGAAGGTCGATGGCCAAGAAGCGTCGGAGTAAGTTCGAAGCCCCTGCGGTCGCTGAGCGTGAATATGAACGCCAGCTCCGCAAGGTCGCTCGCGCGGTCGCGGCCATCATTGAGCCGTACGTTGAAGGCGCAACAATCCCGCAGCTGCCCGCTCTGCTGAAACAACTCCAGGCTTACAGCGACATCATCGGTCCGTGGGCAACGCGCGTGGCTGAGTCAATGTTGGAGAAAGTCCGCTCTTCCGACAAACGCGCCTGGCGTGCTGAAGACAAAAAGTTCACTCAAGGCTTCCGGTCTATCGTCGGCGACACCGCTGTCGGGCGCGAATCTGTTCGCCTGCTCGGTGAGCAAGTCGGCCTGATCAAGTCCCTGCCAACCAAGGCCGGTGAGCGCGCGCAGCAGCTGGCCGTGGACGCCACGATCAATGGTAGGCGCGCAGAGGACGTGGCCGCCGATCTGCGCAACATTGGCAACGTGACGGAAGCGCGGGCGATGCTCATCGCCAGAACAGAGATTGCCAAGGCCAACAGCACCATGACGCAGGCGCGCTCTGCGGCGCTTGGATCGTCGGCGTACATTTGGCGCACCGCAGGGGACGAGGCTGTCCGTGAATCGCACGCCGAGATGGAAGGAGAGGTCGTCCGCTGGGACCAGCCACCACTGCTCAGCGACGGAACAGTCACGCATGCCGGTCAGATTTACAACTGCCGGTGTTACGCAGAACCGATCTTGCCGGACCTGGACGAATGATTTATTTGCCGGCCTAAAAAATTTGCGTCATAATTCACCCCAACATGCATTTCTACTGTACGGCCAAGCTCTCTGACAAAATGCACAAGACACCGGAAGGGTACCTTGTGTGTCAGGACGTTGCCATCACCCGCGTTGGCGAGCTGCAGTATCTGCCCGGCGAAATGCCAACCATCGCGCGCGGCAACAACGACATCATCATCGTTGAGCGCACGGAGGACGATGTGTTCCATGAGGACACCATCCGTTCGTTCGAAGGCAAGCCCATCACCATCCACCACCCCAAAGAGTTCGTCGGGCCGCACAACTACCGCGAGCTTTCTGTTGGGTCGCTGAACAATGTTCGTCGCGGGACAGGCGACATGCTTGGCAAGCTGGTCACCGACTTCTTGATCACCGATGCTGTTGCGATCGACAAGGTTGAGCGCCGTGAACTCCGCGAAGTGTCGTGCGGGTATGAGGCCGAATACAAACAGCTGAAGCCGGGTCGCGCCCGGCAGACCGACATCAGGGGCAATCACGTTGCCCTCGTACCTCGTGGACGCGCTGGTCCCGAGTGTGCAATCTTCGACAGCGCACCAAAGGAAATTCACATGTCCACCGCCAAAGAAAAGTTTCTGGCAATGATGTCCAAGGTGTTTGACGGCGCGCCAGACGATGGCGATGAGACGTCAGACGAATTCAAGCTGTTCAAGAAGAAAGCCGAGAAGGAAAAGGCCGATCTTGAAGAAGCAAAAACCGCCTCCGACAAGAAGGCAAAAGACGCTCAGACTGTTGCTGACAAAGCGACCGCTGATCTGAAAATCGCGCAGGACTCAGTTGCAAAACTGACCACCGATCTGGCCACCGTGACTGCTGAAGTCACCGCGCTGAAAAAGCCCGCTGGCAAGACCACCAACGATGCGGCCATCGTCGCCAAGGCCGAGATCCTCGCGCCCGGCATCGCTGCCGACACGCAGGACATCCAGGTTGCTGCCTTGAAAAAGGCCTATGCAACCGCCGACGGCAAGACGGCAATCGATGTGTTCACTGGCGGCAAAGAGCCTGCCTATGACAACGCTGCAGCAGTGGACGTGATCTTCAACGGCGCGTCTGCCTCGATCTCTGCTGCTCGCAAGGCCGCGCTCGCGGGCGGTGGCGGCGGCCACGGTGGTGGCTCTGGCAAGGCCAACGTCGGCCAGCAGACCACCGCCGTTTACATCAGCTTTGCGGATGCCGCTGCCCAAGCGCATCCGATTCCCAAGCTGCAA
>ERZ724506.47-NODE-47-length-46414-cov-6.843418_pt1 | contig 46414 bp, 39 predicted proteins | sample MGYA00376039_ERZ724506 | MGnify/ENA primary metagenome ERZ724506 (study PRJEB28724, sample SAMN07190887) | wastewater metagenome | isolation source: effluent of sewage treatment plant in Hong Hong | place: USA: Christiansburg, Virginia | collected 2016-03-01 ... | reverse complement strand
TATCCCTCCTGCAAGACCAAAAACAGGGTGAAAAGTCAAATTGAGAATTGCTGTTTATTGTTTAGTAAACGCTCGTCATCTAAACTATGGTTAACCTACTTGAGTATCAACCATGAGATACCCCCAAAACCGTAAAGCCGAAACACGGCAAAAACTCATAGAAAACGCAGGGGCATTGGCTAAAAAAGAAGGCTTTGCCACGACGGGCGTAGATGGCTTAATGGCTACGGTAGGCTTAACGGGCGGTGCGTTTTATAGCCACTTTGACTCTAAAAATGAGTTATTACTCGAAATTATTAAACGTGAATTAGCTGTCTCTTATGAGCGCATTAATCAACAATCATCCCAAGAAAATTTAGCGAATTTTTTAAATGTATATTTAAGTCCATCACACTTAAAACTTCCCGAAATGGGCTGTGCCTTGCCCTCTTTAACAACAGAGGTAGGACGTGCAGACGACTCGGCCAAAGAGGAGTTTGAACAAGGCTTAGTAAAAATACACCACTCGTTAACCGCTCAATTAGGCGATACACAACAAGCGTGGGCAGTGATATCTATGGTGGTAGGTTCGGTAAGTTTGGCGAGAGCAATGAAAAATCCCGAAACACAAAATGCTTTATTAAATGCTTGTAAAGAATTTGCGTTACAAACAGAAAATGAATAACAAAAAGGCAGGCGTAAAGCACTGCCCTAACGTAGCCTGCCTCTTTAATTAAGCACTAATATACAAGACTTCATCTTGTACAACGACGTTATAAGCTGGCACCTTAATACTGTTATCTTCTAAACATTCGCCCGTTTGTAAATTGTAGTGATGCTTATAAATTGGTGAAGCAACGACTTTATGGCCTTGTAAATCGCCCACTAAACCACGAGACAACACATTGGCCTCACTAAACGGGTCAAAATTGCCAATGGCATAAATCTCGCCGCTATTTAGTTTAAACAACGCCAATTGTTGACCGCCAACCAATGCACCTACACCCAAATTAACAGGCAAATCGGCAACAGGACAGATTTTAATAAGATTCGACATTTATTTTACTCCTGATGGGTCATTGACCCATGCTACAAAACTTGGTGGGTCAATTACCCAAACTACATAATTATTCCCTCCCCTAATTTAGGGGAGGGTTAGGGTGGGGTTTATACGATACCCCCCTCCCAGCCTCCCCCTTATCAGAGGGAGGAGTTGATTAAACCTCAGCCACTGCAATGCGCCCTGCTTTTTCGGCTACGGTTGCAGGACGAATTTGGCCACGTTCCTCAACAAACACCACGTTGTTATCAGTTTCGTCACTATTAACAAAAGAACGGAACCGCTTGAGAGTTTCGGGGTTGTTAATGGCTTCTTTCCATTCGCAAGCAAAGGTGTCGGCCACAAATTGCATTTGCATTTCCAACTCATCGGCAATGCCTAAAGAGTCATCAATAACGACTGATTTCAAGTAGTCTAAGCCGCCTTCGAGGTTGTCGCGCCATACGCTAGTGCGTTGCAGGCGGTCGGCGGTACGAATATAAAACATCAAAAAGCGGTCAACATATTTAATTAAGGTTGCGCTGTCTAAGTCGCTGGCCAACAACTCTGCATGGCGTGGCTTCATGCCACCGTTACCACACACATATAAGTTCCAACCCTTTTCGGTAGCAATAATACCTACGTCTTTGCTTTGTGCTTCGGCACACTCACGAGTACAACCACTGACCCCAAATTTAAGTTTGTGTGGGCTACGCAAACCGCGATAACGATTTTCTAAATCAATAGCAAAACCAACCGAATCTTGTACACCATAACGACACCATGTTGAGCCAACACACGATTTAACGGTACGCAAGGATTTGCCATAGGCATGGCCAGACTCAAAACCAGCATCAACTAATTCTTTCCAAATAACAGGTAATTGCTCTACCCGCGCACCAAACAAGTCGATACGTTGGCCGCCCGTAATTTTGGTGTAAAGTTTATATTTTTTAGCTACTTGACCAATGGTAATCAACCCTTCGGGGGTAATCTCACCCGCAGGTACACGTGGCACAATGGAGTAAGTGCCGTCTTTTTGCATATTGGCTAAAAAATAATCGTTGGTATCTTGCAAGCCTGCTAAGGGCTTTTTAAGAATATGCTCGTTCCATAAAGAGGAAAAAATAGAAGCGGCCGTGGGTTTGCAAATATCGCAACCATCGCCTTTGCCGTGTTTAGCCACAAAATCATCAAAGCTGCGAATATTACCAAGCTTGGCAAGGTGATACATTTCTTGGCGTGAGTAGGCAAAATGCTCGCAAATGTCTTTTTTGACTTCAACACCAAGTTTGGTTAATTCGCACTTTAGCACTTGACCTACTAAAGCTGAGCAACCGCCACAACTGGTGGCGGCTTTGGTGCAAGACTTTAACTCACCCAACTCCATGACACCGCCTTCGATGGCACTGCATAAATCTTGTTTGGTGACGTTATTACACGAACACAAAACGGCACTCATTGGCAAAGCATCAACGCCTAAACCGACAGGTTTTGCACCATCAAATGACGGCAAAATTAACGCCTCAGGATTATTGGGCAAATTCATATCATTAAGTTTGAGTTGTAACAAGTCGCCATAGGCTTCTACATCGCCAATCAATACCGCACCTAATAGCTTTTTGCCATCGGCTGATACCACTAACTTTTTATACGTTTGGGTGCGTTCATCTATATAACTGTAATTAATGCTGCCTGCGGTTGTGCCATGGGCATCACCAATCGAGGCGACATCTACGCCCATGAGTTTGAGTTTGGTACTCATGTCTGCGCCAGTAAATTGCTTGTCTGCGCCACCCAATAAATGTGTACAGGCCACGTCAGCCATTTGATAACCTGGTGCAACTAGACCATAAATTTTGCCATCCCATAAAGCACACTCACCAATGGCATAAATATCGGCATTATTAGTACGACAAAAGTTATCAACCACAATGCCGCCACGCGCACCCACAGTAATACCACTGGCACGTGCAATATCATCACGCGGACGAATCCCTGCGGAAAATAAAATCATGTCGGTTTCGAGGCTAGTACCGTCCGAAAACTTCATCGCATGACGGCAAGTTGCGCCATCTACAATTTCAACGGTATTACGTTCGGTATGAATGCCTACGCCTAAATCTGCAATTTTTTTGCGTAAAACTTTACCACCCATATCGTCAATTTGTACCGCCATTAAACGCGGTGCAAATTCAACAACATGAGTTTCTAAGCCTAAATCTTTTAAGGCTTTAGCCGCTTCTAAACCCAACAAGCCGCCACCAACCACCACACCTATTTTAGAGTTAAGCGCGTTGTCACGAATCGCGTGCAAGTCTTCGATGGTGCGATACACCAAACAGCCTTCGCGGTTATTACCTTGTACAGGAGGAACAAAAGGATAAGAGCCCGTTGCTAAAATGAGTTTGTCATAATGAATCACATCACCATTTTGCGTGGTAACGGTTTTTGCGGTGCTATCTATGTTTGTAGCGCGAGTATTTAGCTGTAAGCCGTAGCCCGTATTTTCAAAAAAGTCGTGTGGGGTAACGCTCAAGTCTTCGGCTGTTTTACCACTAAAAAAGGCAGACAATTGCACTCTATCATAAGCTGGACGTGGCTCTTCAGCCAATACAATCACTTCATGTGGAGCTGTTGCTTTCTTGGCAAGGGTTTCTAAAAACCGATGGCCTACCATACCGTGACCAATCATGACTATACGCATTTTTCTCTCCTGCCGCTAACAATTGCTGGCTTGCTAAACTTTAATACAATATTTAATACAAAAGTCATGCCAACATTGGAGCTTTTGTATTATTAAGACGCAAACGCCTTTGTTTGCAGGATTTATAGAGATGAGACAGCCGACATTGGCTTGTGATAAACGATCGAACACCTAATGCGTGGAGGTTTTTTTGATTTAGCCCTCACCCCAACCCTCTCCCAACGGGAGAGGGAGTCCTCTCACCCGTTGGGAGAGAGCTAGAGAGAGGGAAGAACAGCATAAAATGCTCAAAACTCAGACCAAAAAAGGCACACGCTCAAACGCCAATAACCCTCTAGTCTCTTATGCCGCTTGAATTTCCAAGAGTTTTTTTAATTCTGGCTGACAAGAGCCACAATTAGTTCCTGCTTTTAAACACTTGCCTATTTCGGCTACGCTACACAGCGTTTGTTTGTTAATGGTGCGTAAAATGGTTTTTTCGCCCACACCAAAACAAGCACAAATAATACGACCCACATCGGCATTAGGGTCAGCAGGCTTTCCTGACAATAAAGCACGACGACTTAGCTTATCTAAAGGCTGATTAAGTAAAGACATGAGCCAAGCGCGTGGCGGCAAAGCGGCTTCTGCACCCAAAAAAGCTAATGCCGTGAGTTTATCGGCTTGTAACCACGCATAACGCTGCACACCCAAACTCATGTCTTGATATTCCAAGCGTTCGCCTTGGGGTTGCTTTAAGCAAACACTTGCCCAATCCATCCAATCTAGGGGTTTTTGATGGTGTGCCAACTCATAACGCCAGCCATTTTCGATACGAATCGCCACCGAATAATCACACGTTGGCAGAGTTAATGGCTCTTTAGTTAATAAATAGCCATGCCATGCCGCCTCAAAACGCTTCACGGCAACGGGCGTATGTTTATTTTCGGGTTGACCCGAAATAGGGTCAACCACAGGATTAACCACTGCGCCAATACGAGCATGAGAACTTAAAACACCCGTCCAGTGCATCGGTACAAATACCGCACCTTGTTGTTGACCTTCATTTATTTGTGCTCTAACAATCACTTTGCCCCATTGAGATTGCACAACCACTAAATCACCTGCACTAATTTGCAATTTTTTTGCATCAATTGGGTGCAGTTCTGCAAACGGCTCACCAATATGTTGCAACAGTCTGGGCGTTAACCCTGTACGGGTCATGGTGTGCCATTGGTCACGAATACGGCCTGTATTTAATACAAAAGGATACGCTGTGCTTAGCACATTCACGGGTGCGCAATAACTTAATGGCACAAAACGCGCCAAACGGTTGGGCGTAAAAAATTGCCCTCTTGCAAATAATCGTGCTGTGCCTTGTGCTGACTTGCTTAATACAGGCCATTGAATCGGTTGCAGTGCATCGTATTCGGTTGGTGTTAAGTTGGCTAAACCACTAATATTAAAATCGCGCAAACCTGATGGCTCGTGGCTGTCATTTTCAAAGGCTGATAATGCTGCATGTTCGCTAAATACGTCACTGGCTGATTGATAGTCAAACCCACTAAAACCCATTGCTTGTGCGACTTGGCTTAACGCCCACCAATCAGGCTTTGCTTGTTCTGGCGCAGGCAAAAAGCCACGTTGCCGTGAAATACGACGCTCGGAGTTAGTGACTGTGCCATCTTTTTCACCCCACCCTAAACTGGGCAATAACACATCGGCTAAACGTGCGGTATCGGTATCGGCAATACAATCAGACACCACCACTAACTCACATTTTTGTAAGGCGGCACGTACTTTATCGGCATTAGGCAACGACACAACGGGGTTAGTGGCCATAATCCACACTGCTTTGATTTTGCCGTCATACATGGCATCAAACAAATCCACTGCCTTTAAACCTGATTTTTTGGCAATAACGGGCGACTGCCAAAAATCTTGTACCCGTTGACGATGAATCGGATTTTCGATGTCCATATGAGCCGCCAACATATTGGCTAAACCACCGACTTCACGGCCACCCATGGCATTGGGCTGACCTGTTAAAGAAAAGGGGGATGCACCCTCTTTGCCTACACGTCCTGTTGCCAAATGACAGTTAATAATGGCATTAACTTTGTCTGTGCCTGCACTGGATTGATTAACCCCCATCGAAAAACACGTCATAGTTTTGGGTGTTTGGCAAAACAAATCAAAAAAGCTATTTAAAGCCGACTCACTCACCCCAATACGTGCTGCCAACGTCGTCTCATCACCTATATCTTTATTGGCTTGCAAAAGAGTTTGTTCAAAATCAGTGGTATAGCTTTTAATGTACTGTTGGTCTAAGACATTTTTTTGAGCCAACTTCACCAATAAAGCATTAAACAACAAAACGTCTGTGCCTGCTTTAATGGGTAAATGCACATCGGCAATTTCGTTGGTCGCGGTTTCTCGTGGGTCAATAACCACGACTTTTAAACTAGGACGTTGTTCTTTTATGGCTTTAATGCGTTGAAACAAAATCGGATGACACCATGCGGTATTTGAACCCACCAACACCACTAAATCGGCATGATCAAAATCGTCATAACTGGCAGGCACGGTATCTGCGCCAAAAGCACGTTTATAACCTGCCACTGCCGATGACATACACAAACGTGAATTTGTGTCGATATTGGCTGTACCGATGTAACCTTTCATCAGTTTATTGGCCACATAATAATCTTCGGTGAGTAATTGCCCCGACACATAAAACGCCACCGACTCACGGCCATGCTTGGCAATAATTCCTTTAAAATCATCGGCTATTTTATTAATAGCACTCGGCCAAGACACCTCTTTACCATGAATCATCGGGTTTAATAAACGCCCTTCTAAACTTAATGTTTCTCCTAAAGACGAGCCTTTAGAACACAAACGCCCAAAATTGGCAGGATGCGCGGTGTCGCCTTGAATAGTAACAACTCGCTCATTTACATTAGCCACTGTTGCTTTAACACCACAGCCCACGCCACAATAAGCACAGGTTGTATTAACTGCTTTAATGTCACTTTCGACCATAGAAAGTGTATTTATTTGATTAGATTGCATCAGCCAACTCCTGCTTACCAAAGACTAAATCTGCACGCATTGCCGACACATCTTGCTGTTGCTTGATTAAATCAAAATACCAACTACCATCTTGAACATCACCAAACAATACTGCACCTACCAATTTATTCCCCTTAATAAACAGTCTTTTGTAAACACCAGATGTGGTATCTCTCAATACTAAGGCTTCGGCGTTTGCACCCGAAAAATCCCCTGCGGAAAACAAATTAACACCACTCACTTTTAAGGTAGTCGCTGTTGCTTTTTGAATATAACGGCCAATACCAAACTCGGCTAAATGGGTGGCACATACCGCCGCTTGTTCGTACAAAGGCGCAACCAAACCAAATAACGAGCCACGATGTTGCACACACTCACCCACCGCATAAATACATGGGTCATAGCTTTGCATGGTGTCATTGACCAAAATTGCTTTATCGACTTGCAAGCCAATTTGTTTAGCTAAAGCCACATTAGGACGAACGCCTACCGCCATAATGACTAAATCGGTAGCTAAATCCTCGCCATTTTTAAACGCAATATGGCTTAAATTTTGATCATCTTTAGCCACAATCTCTTTGGTCATCGCTCCCATTCTAAACTTCATGCCATTGGCTTCGAGCTGTGCTTGTAATAAGTGAGCCGCTTCACTATCTAACTGGCGATTCATTAAACAAGGAACATCGTGAATCACCGTCACATCAACACCACGTTTTAACAAACCATTGGCAGCCTCTAAACCTAATAAACCGCCACCAATTACCGCGACACGTTTTTTTTGTTGCGTCGCTAATAACATCGCTTCTACATCTTGAATATCTCTAAAACTCAAGACACAGGCATGATTATGATTAGGAATAGGAATAATAAACGGCACAGAACCCGTTGCTAACAACAAACGGTCATAGTCAAAACTCAACCCTGCATCGGTAATTACTTGCTTTTTTTTACGATTAACATCCACAACCATTTGGCCAACAACCAATACAATCCCTTGTTTTTTGTACCATTTTTGCGTATGCAGCACGATATCATCAAAGTGTTTTTCACCTGCTAATACAGGCGACAACATAATGCGGTTGTAATTGCCGTATGGCTCTTTACCAATCACCGTAATGTCATACATATCGGGTGCAATTTTTAATAACTCATCTACGGTACGCATACCCGCCATACCATTGCCAATTACTACCAATTTTAGCTTTTTCATATCAATCGTCTTTATAAAAGTCTGCATTTACAGACTAATAAGCAAGATATATGCCACATAAGCAAAAACTCATTTTTTCTCTATTATTTGGCTTTATGCCTGCATAGGTCTGGATTGAAGCTAATACTCTGATTTTTGAGTCTCACCTAAAGTAATTTAATGTTTGCGGTCTATTTTAAGCACGCACCACAAACACCCACTGCGCCACAAAAAGACATAAAGCGCACCACAAACAATCAAAGCAGGTATTTAGCCTTTATTTATAAGAGTGAGTCATAGCAAGCCCTCAAAACGATTGGCACGACCATTGCATGATTTTAACTATTGATTTAACGCAACGGCGCGTTTCATCCCTGTTTTAAACATATATAGGGCTTTTTATAAGTCCTAAAATCACCGTTGCGAGGTAAATTGTATGGCGTTAAAAACTATTCCGCTTTTTAAGTGGAGCGAACCTAGAATCAGAACCTTGCATTACACATGGTTTGCCTTTTTTATTACTTTTTTAATTTGGTTTGCCCATGCGCCTTTAATGCCTATATTAAAAACTTACTTTGATTTAAGCCCCGAGCAAGTTAAAGCAATTTTGATGCTTAACGTGGCCATTACCATTCCTGCTCGAATTGTAATTGGCGTATTAGTTGATAAGTTTGGCCCGCGTAAAAGTTATAGCTTTTTATTAGCCATTAGCGGTGTACTGTGTTTAGTGTTTGCTGCGGCACAGTCTTTTGAATGGTTGGCTATTTCGCGCTTTTTACTTGGTTTTGTGGGTGCAGGCTTTGTGATTGGTATTCGTTTAGTCAGCGAATGGTTTCCTGCGCGTGAAGTGGGTATTGCCGAAGGTGTATATGGTGGCTGGGGCAACTTTGGTGCTGCTGTTGCTAGTATGAGTATGCCTGTACTCGCTCTGGCGTTTGGTGGTGATGACGGCTGGCGTTATGCGATTGCCTCGACAGGCATTATTGCTATTATTTACAGTGTGTTTTTTTACCGTGGTGTACGTGATACCCCCGAAGGCTCAACCTATTTTAAACCTCAAAAAGCAGGCGGCCTAGAAGTGACGAGCAAAGGCGACTTTATTTTTTACGCCTTAATGAATGTGCCACTATATTTAGCCTTGGTGTTATTAGCATGGCGTTTGTCACCTGCTGGCTTAAATTTACTGTCGGCTACTAATACTTATATTGCTTACGCGGTGATTGCAGGTTTAGCGGTCTATCAATGGATTAAAATTTGGTATGTCAACAAGCATTTGTTTGATAAAAACCACCCTGCCACACCTAGCTACAAATTTAAACAAGTGGCTATTCTAAATATTGCATATATGGCTTGTTTTGGCTCTGAGCTGGCCGTTGTCTCGATGTTGCCATTGTTTTTTATGAATACTTTTAGCATTAGCCCTGTTTATGCAGGCATGACCGCAGGTTGTTTTGCCATCATGAATTTGTTTGCCCGTCCCGGTGGTGGTTTGTTTTCGGATGCCTATGGTCGCCGTAAAATGTTAATGATTTGCTTGATTGGCCAAACGGTGGGTTATGGCTTAATGGCTCAAATGAATGGTGAATGGTCATTAATGATTGCCGTTGCTACGGTATTGGCTACGTCTATTTTTGTACAAGGGGCGTGTGGTGCGGTGTATTCGATTGTGCCGTTAATTCAACGCCGCATGACAGGTCAAATTGCAGGCATGGCGGGCGCATACGGTAATGTGGGTGGTGTTACCTTCTTAACTGTTTTAAGTTTTGTGAGCCCATCTGCCTTCTTTTATGTATTAGCAGGTACGTCTATTGTGGCATTTTTAGGGGCGTTATATTTAGATGAACCTAAAGGCCATATGGTCGAAAAAGACGAACACGGCAATGTACATTTGATTGCGGTAGAGTAAGTTAAATTTCCCTCCCCTAATTTAGGGGAGGGTTTAGGGTGGGGTTTATTTTAATGGCACTCCCCCTCCCAACCTCCCCCTTATCAGGTGGAGGAGCTAATCATCAACAATGTCATCGCTATCTGCCAAATAGCAAACGTGTAATCAGAGACTCGGCATGACACACAGCCTCAAAATTAATGCCGCACAAATTTCTCATATTGGCCCTAAAACAACCAATGACGATGCGGTCGGGGTTCATTTACCACAAGGACATGGCTTATCGAGCCACACGGTAGCTGCCGCCATTGCCGATGGGTTAAGCAGTGCCGAAGGTGGCCGTATTGCTGCCGAAACCAGTGTCACTAATTTTTTAAGTGATTTTTTTGCCACGCCTGTGAGTTGGTCAGTAAAAACCGCAGGCTTAAAGGTGCTAGCTGCTCTTAATCGTTGGCTACATGGGCAAGGCCAACATTATCACCATCATCATCAAGGTTATTTAACCACCTTTACCGCACTGATTATTCGAGGCTCTACAGGCCATGCGTTTCATGTTGGCGATAGCCGTTTATGGCGACTACGTGACGATGATTGGGAATGCCTTACCAAAGACCATGCCTTAATTACCCGACATGGCAACCAATTAACACGTGCTTTGGGCATGGATTGGCGTGTTGATGTGGACTATATTGAGTTTGACGTACAAATTGGCGATATTTATTTATTAAGCACCGATGGCATTCATCAGTTTATTCCAGACAAAGAACTCAAAGCCATTATTGGCACACGTAGCGAAACCTTAGAAGCACGATGCGAAGAATTATTAGCCTGTGCCGAAAGCCATCACAGCGATGATAACCGCTCTTGCCAACTCATAGAAGTTTTGGATTTACCCGCCCATCAGGTAAACGAGTTACAACTGCATCAACTGCCGCCATTACCGCCCGAATTGCATATTGGCGACTGTTTTGATGATTATCTCATCGAAGCCGAAATTCAAATTAATGCACGCAGTCATGTTTATCGTGTCAAAGACAAACGCGACAACAACATTTATTTATTAAAAACGCCCTCACCCAATTTAGCCGACGACATTGATGCCCTACAGGCCTTTTTACGTGAAGAATGGATAGGCCAACGCTTTCATCATCCAGACATTGTTAAAACCTATACACCCACGCGCCCACATCGTTATTTATATTTAATTCAAGAGTATTTAGAAGGCCAAAGCCTACGCACTTGGCGCAAAAAAAACCCGAATGCGCCCGTGCAAACACTGATTAATTTTGCCAAACCTGCCATTAAAGCCCTACGCGCCTTACATCGCCGCGAAACTTTACACCAAGACGTAAAACCCGATAATTTATTTTTAACCGAGTCAGGCCAACTCAAACTGATTGATTTTGGCAGTGCTACCGTGGGCAGTTTAAGCGAGAGTTTAAGCCTGCGTGCAGGCGCAGCCGAATATGCCGCCCCCGAATACGCCCTTGGCATTAGCCGTGATGGTCGCGCTGACCAATTTAGTTTAGCTGTTACCTTGTACGAGTTATTAACAGGCCATTATCCCTACGGCGAACATTACAAAGACGCAAAAAAAACCAGTGATTTTCGTAAATTACATTACACCAGTGCTTGTACTTATAATCCGCATATTCCTTTATGGGTCGATGCCGCACTTGCCCAAGCCTTAAGCCTTAACCCCGAACATCGTTATAGCGAATTAAGCGAACTTTTAATTGATTTAGAACGTCCCAACACGCACCTCACCTTAAAAAGCAAACCGTGGTTAGAGCAAAATCCATTACTATTTTGGCAAGTCTTAAGTTGCTTATTACTGATTGCCAATCTGATTTTGCTAGGCTTATGGCTAAAATAAAAAAATTAATCATATTTTTTGTCAAGCAAGTTATACAAAGTTTAGCCTAAGACAATGTTACTATTTGGCATCGCTTTTGGTTTGGGGTACAAAAGTTTTTTATCCCTTTATTTACACCATACCAATCTTCTTTATTTTGTTACAGGCTCTTGCTTTATGTCTCGTTTTTCTACTGTACTCGCTTTTAGTGCGGCAATGCTTGCCCCTATGGCTCAAGCTGCCGTTGTTGTTCCATCTCCTCCTACCCTCGAAAATAAAGCCTTTGTATTAATGGATTTTGATTCTGGGCAAATTTTGGCCGAATCTAACCCCCACGAACATTTAGCACCTGCCTCGCTAACCAAAATGATGACCAGCTTTTTGGTAGAGCAGCGTCTGTTAAAAGGTCAACTCAAAGAAGATGACCCAGTTTTTATGAGCGAAAAGGCATGGTGTAGAGGCACTAGTGCAGAATCCTGTATGTATGTGCCTGTCAATACCTCTGCATCAGTTTTAGATATGTTGCGCGGCATTATTATTCAATCGGGTAATGACGCTTCCAAAGCGGTAGCCGAACATTTAGCAGGTAGCGAAGAAGCCTTTGCCGAGCTGATGAATGGTGAAGCCAAACACTTAGGTATGAATGATACCCAATTTAAAAATGCCACAGGACTAACGCAAGAAGGTCACTACACTTCAGCTTACGACATGGCCACCCTAGCCCATGCCATTATTAAAGATAGTAGCAAATATTATCCTCTATATTCCGAAAAAGAATTTACCTATAACAACATCAAGCAAGGTAATCGTAATGCCTTATTATTTACCGACCCTACCGTTGACGGTTTAAAAACAGGTCATACCGATGCAGCAGGCTATTGCTTAACCGCCTCTAGCAAACGTGGTTCTATGCGTTTAATTTCGGTGGTGATGGGCGCAAATAGTATGCAAGCGCGTGCCGACCAAACTCGTTCTTTATTAAGTTGGGGTTTTGCGAATTTTGAAACAGCGCAAATTCGTCCCAAAAATCAAGAGTTAGCCAAACCTGTGGTATGGTTTGGCACAGCCGACCACGTAACAGTCGGTTTAGCTAACGATATGAATGTGACCTTGCCTCGTGGCCAAAAAGATAAACTCCAAATTAACTTACAACTCGCCCCTTCATTAAATGCACCTTTAACACAAGGTCAAGAAGTGGGTAAAATTGTGGCTACCTTAGATGGCAAAGTGGTTGCCGAACAAGCTTTAGTGACCTTACAACCTGTAGAAGAAGCCAACTTTTTTGTTCGTGTTTGGCATGGCATCAAACGCTTTTTTAGCAACTTGTTTTAAACGCTAATTCATCAAATCTAAATAGAACGGTTTTACGCACTTGTGTCTCACCGTTTGTAAAACAGAAGGAAGCCTACGCCTTAAAAGGCAGAGGCTTCCGTTAGCACTCTTGCGGCAATTAGCTTTAAAACCCGTTTATAACTCTGATATTATCCTTGAAATAAGCCACTTTTAGCCTCATAAATAAAGCTTAATACCTTACCTTAGAGACACATCATGACCACCCCCAACGCCATGACCGTACAAAACATTGAAGCATGGGAATTACCACGCCATCACGCCTTTAAAGTGTTAGGTGAGATGCAATATCCTCTAGCACAAGTTGTTGCCGATATTGCTTGTAAACACTGCCCTAGTTTTAATGCCGCCAGTATGACCATGCGCGCTTCAAGTGGCGGTAAATATTTAGCTGTTACCATCGAAGTTTACCTAGAAAACCATGAGCAAATTAATGGCTTGTATGCCGACTTTAATGCCGCCCCCGAAATCAAGTTGGTATATTAATTTTGATTATTAAAACCTTAGGCTGCGTACCATTTTTAGACGTTTGGCAGCAAATGCGTGATTTTACCGATACTCGCAATGCACAAACACCCGACGAATTATGGTTACTCGAACACCCTTCTGTTTTTACTTTAGGTCAGGCAGGCAAACCTGAACATATTTTATTGGCGGGTGATATTCCTGTAGTCAATACCGACCGAGGCGGCCAAGTCACTTATCACGGTCAAGGTCAATTGGTTGGCTATTGTTTGTTTGATGTCAAAAGACTGGGTATTGGCGTTAGAGAATTAGTCGAAACAATAGAAGACTCTCTAGTAAACGCTTTAGCAGAATATAGCATTGATGCATGGGCAAACCGCGAAGCGCATGGTGTATATATTGGCTCTAAAAAAATTGCTTCTTTAGGTTTACGTATTCGTAAAGGCTGTAGTTATCACGGATTTTCGTTAAACATTGATATGGACTTAGAACCTTTTCAACGTATTAACCCTTGTGGTTATGCAGGCTTACAAATGACTCAAATGAGTGATTATCTCGCACAAACGCCCTCTCCTATAAATGTAGGCTCTGTTATTGCTAATCACCTACAACTAACACTAAAAACCAAAAGTCGCTAAAAACACACCATTAATCATCTACTTATCGTCATCTAACACAAAGTATGCTACACACTTACAATATGTATTGATAGCGACTGTTTCTAATCGCCGAAAAAATACACAATTTGTTACTTACATAGACAGCTTAAATCATCTATGCTTAACTCAGTATCTTAAAAAGATAATTTATCCAAAAACATATACTCTGTTTAAGGTAAAGCCCGTAACATATAAAAAGGCGGCACATAAAATGAATAAAAAACTTATCACCACCGTTGTATTGCTATCTTGCTTTTCAACGACTGCATTTGCCAAATTTGATGACATGCACGATGACAATGAGGCTAACGGTTGGAAGTTACAAAAAAATGACTCACGTCATAAAATTAAAGTTTATGTTAAAAATGAAGAAGGCCAAAAAATTCGTTCTTTTAAAGTAGAAGCGATTATTGATGCACCCATAGAAGCCTTGCTGCGCGTACAATCTGATGTTGATAATTATATGCGTTGGTACTTTAGTACCCTCGAAGTAAAAATGCTTAAAAAAGTATCCACTAAAGAATTTTATTTTTATGTAGTTCATGATGCACCTATAGGTATGCCTGACCGTGATGTTATTTTACGCACTGTCATTGAACCGATGACCCAAAAGCAGCCGTATGTGCAACTTAAAATGACCTCTACGCCAGACTATATTCCGTTGCGCCCTCCGTATGTACGTATGGAAGCCGAAAATTATACTATACGTTATACGCCATTAAGCAAAACCCAAACGCTACGCGAAGTTGAAGGCTTTATTAACCCGGGTGGTGGCTCATCACCTGCTTGGGCAATTAACTTTGTACAAGGTAAAGGGCCTTATGCCAATATGATGGGTATGAGACGCATGGCTACACTACCTCAATATACAGATAGCAAAGAACCTTTGGCTTACGACTTTTTTGAATAATTGAGCTTTTGTACTTCTAACTATAATTAACAAGGTACTGTCATGATAAAAAAAATTGGGCTTGCACTATTGATTGGTGCTTTGTCTTCTACAGCGGTGGCTAATAAAGCACTAGATGATTTACGCGCTGGAAGCAAATCTGATGATGGCTGGCGTTTAGCCAAGTATGACAAGCGGCATGAAATTAAAGCTTACGTCAAAAGTGAAGACGGTACCTTTCTTCGTTCATTTAGAGTAGAAGCCTATTTTGATGCCCCTATTGAGGCTGTCACCCGTTTACAAGCTGATGTGGATAGTTATGCGCGGTGGTATTTTTTGGTCTTAGAAGCCAAACTGCTTAAAAAAGTCTCTGACAAAGAGTTTATTTTTTACATGGTACATGATGCACCTGTGGGGATGGCAGACCGCGATGTCGTCATGAAAGCCACCATTGAGCCAATGACCGCCAAAAAACCTTATATTGTTATCAATATGGTGTCTTTACCTGACTATCTGCCGCCTCAAAAGCCTTATGAGCGTATGGCTACCGAAAACTACGTTATTAAACTAACGCCTCAAGGTAAAGACCGCACTTTACTCGAATCTGAAGGTTTTATTGATCCAGGTGGAGCATCCCCTGCTTGGGCGGTTAATTTTGTTCAAGGCAAAGGCCCATATTCAAATATGCTAGGTATGCGCCGTATGCTAACACTGCCTCAATACCAAGACAAAAAAGCAGTCGTGCCGTTTACTTTTTTTGAATAAAATATAGACAGACTAAATAAGGATTAGTTCTATGATAAAAAAGATTAGCCTTGCATTATTGATAGCTGCTTTGTCTTCTACAGCAATGGCAAACAAAGCCTTAGATGATTTACGCGCCGAAAAAAAGTCTGATGATGGCTGGCGTTTAGCCAAGTATGACAAGCGGCATGAAATTAAAGCTTACGTCAAAAGTGAAGACGGTACCTTTCTTCGTTCATTTAGAGTAGAAGCCTATTTTGATGCCCCTATTGAGGCTGTCACCCGTTTACAAGCTGATGTGGATAGTTATGCGCGGTGGTATTTTTTGGTCTTAGAAGCCAAACTGCTTAAAAAAGTCTCTGACAAAGAGTTTATTTTTTACATGGTACATGATGCACCTGTGGGGATGGCAGACCGCGATGTCGTCATGAAAGCCACCATTGAGCCAATGACCGCCAAAAAACCTTATATTGTTATCAATATGGTGTCTTTACCTGACTATCTGCCGCCTCAAAAGCCTTATGAGCGTATGGCTACCGAAAACTACGTTATTAAACTAACGCCTCAAGGTAAAGACCGCACTTTACTCGAATCTGAAGGTTTTATTGATCCAGGTGGAGCATCCCCTGCTTGGGCGGTTAATTTTGTTCAAGGCAAAGGCCCATATTCAAATATGCTAGGTATGCGCCGTATGCTAACACTGCCTCAATACCAAGACAAAAAAGCAGTCGTGCCGTTTACTTTTTTTGAATAAGTTTAAAAGCGTTGACGTTAAATAACACTATGGAGGGTTGTTAATCACCACACAAAGGGGTGTTTTTACTGGCGTAAAAATGCCCGAGGCTGCATCATGATAAAACAACTACTGTTAAGTTCACTGATTATCGGCGCGTCCTCAATGGCACTTGCGGATAGAAACTTAGAAGATTTTAGAGACGCTGAGACCACAACTAATGGTTGGCGTTTATCTAAAAATGATAATCGTCATAACATTAAAGTCTATGTAAAAAATGAAGATGGGCAAAAAATTCGCTCTTTTCGTGTCGTGGCAACAATGGACTCTTCTATAGAAACACTGGCTCGAGTGCAAAGTGATTTTGATGATTATTTACGTTGGTATTTTGCCACCCTAGAAGTTAAATTTCTTAAAAAAGTCTCTGACCGTGAATATATTTATTATTTAGTTCACGATGCGCCTATTGGCACACCAGACCGTGATGTTATTTTACGTACCGTGATTGAGCCAATGACCACTAAACAGCCTTATGTGTTCATGCGCGTGACTGCCCTACCAAATTACTTACCGCTACGCCCTCCTTATGAGCGTATGTTAGCCGAAGACTACACCGTCAAATGGACACCGATAGATAAAAACACTACTTTAGTTGAATCTGAAGGTTTTATTAACCCCGGTGGTGCCGCACCTTCATGGGCAGTTAATTTTGTACAAAGCAAAGGCCCCTATGCCAACATGATGGGCATGGCGCGTCAAGCAAAATTGGCACGCTACAAAAATGCAACCACACCGCTACCATTTACTTTTTTTGAGTAATTTTATAGAGTCTGATTAGCCCTCACCCCAACCCTCTCCCAACGGGAGAGGGTGTTCTCTCTAGTTAATTAAAACAATCTATTTAGCCCATTAAGTGCCGCTACACGATACGCTTCGGCCATCGTAGGGTAGTTAAATGTGGTGTTAGCAAAATACTGCAAGGTATTACCGCCATTTTTTTGCTGCATAATTGCTTGACCAATATGCACAATCTCGGCGGCATTATTACCAAAACAATGAATACCTAAAATCTCTAAGCTTTCACGGTGAAACAATATTTTAAGCATTCCTACGGTTTCGCCTGTAATTTGCGCCCGTGCCAAATGCCTAAAAAAAGCTTGGCCTACTTCGTAGGGTACACGTTCTTCAGTAAGCTGCTTTTCGGTTTTACCTAAAGAAGAAATTTCGGGAATGGTATAAATACCTGTTGGAACATCTTCTACATGAGGTGTGTCTTTTATGCCTAAAATATGAGCCGCTGCACAACGACCTTGGTCATAAGCCGCAGAAGCCAACGATGGCCACCCAATCACATCACCTGCAGCCAAAACATGCTCAACCGAGGTACGATATTGCTTATCTACCGCTAACTGGCCACGACTATTTGCTGCTAGTTCTAGGTTTTCTAGCCCCAAATTATCGGTATTTCCTGTACGGCCGTTACACCACAAAATAGCATCGGCTTTGATTTTTTTGCCTGATTTAAGGTGCATTATCACACAATCATCAAAAGTTTCTACTCGCTCGTATTGCTCTTGATGGCGAATCAACACCCCTAGTTCACGTAAATAATACGATAACGCATCGGCAATTTCGTCATCTAAATAAGATAATAATTGTGCTTGAGTATTAATTAAATCAACCTTATAACCTAAACCCACAAAAATACTGGCGTATTCACAGCCAATAACCCCTGCGCCATAAATAATTAATTTATTAACCGAATAATCAAGGGTTAAAATTTTATCGCTATCAAAGACACGCTTATGATTAAAATCAATATCCGTCGGTTGATACGGGCGGCTACCTGTGGCAATCACCGCGTAAGCAAAGGTAATGGTTTCGAGTCCGCCTTCTAAGGTGTTAATAATTAAAGTATGGGCATCTACAAAACTAGCATCACCAAAATACAAACTCACTTGGTTACGGTCATAAAAACGCGTGTGTACCGCCACTTGTTGTTCAATAATTTTATGCGCTCGTGCTAACACTTGCGACAATGGCACATTACTTAACTCGCCCACCCGTCTAAACATCGAGTCACGCTGATAACGCATAATGTTAAACACGGTTTGTCGTAAGGCCTTTGATGGAATTGTGCCTACATGAGTACAATTGCCGCCTACTTGGCCTCGACTATCAATCACCGCTACTTTTTTACCCTCTTTAGTCAGTTTCATCGCCGCACCTTCACCTGCGGGGCCTGCACCAATTACCACTACATCATAGTCATACAGCATCTTTTAAAACTCCATTGAGGAAGCAACGTTATGCCTGCAAGTGTAGGGTTTAGCCATGATATTGTCATGTACGTCAACGATTCTTAACAAAGAAAAATATTTTCTTGGTAATTAACGTCATTTATTGCCAAACAGTAGGACAATAAGCAAAATAATCACCACAAAACAATGCTAGATTAAGTGTAACAGTGATTACACATCATTTTTAATGAGGTACGACTATGGTACGTTTTTTTACAGCGACTAAATACGTCACAGGATTTGCGTTACTTAGCTCTGCTTTTGTGGTTAATGCAGCCACTTCAACATCTGGTGCATTAAGCACACCACTCAATATGACGTTTTGTGTTTATGATATTGCAGGCAATAGCGGCGATTTATCTCGTTATGCCAATGACCTTGCTCTGTATGCCAAAAAATGGAATGTTAACGCCAAAATTAAAGCTTATACCGACGAGCGTGTGGCGGCCGAAGATTTTAAAGCGGGTCAATGTGATGGTGTTGCCTTAAGCACCTTACGCGCCAAACAGTTTAATCGTTTTATAGGCAGTATTGACTCCATTGGTGCCGCACCTAACTATCAACATATTAAAGATTTAGTAGCCACCTTTAATCACCCTAAAATTTCACCCTTAACCATTCAAGGTGATTATCAAGTGATTACCGTCATGCCTTTGGGTGCTGCGTATGTGATGGTTAATAATCGCCATATTGATTCTATAGACAAAGCAACGGGTAAAAAAATTGCGGTGCTTGATACCGACAAAGCACAAACGCAATTGGTGCATTTATTAGGGGCGCAAGCCGTTAATACCGACTTTTATAACTTTGCCAATTTATTTAATAATGGTCAGGTTGATATTATTACCGCGCCTGCCATTGCGTTTAAGCCGCTAGAGTTAGCCAAAGGTTTGAGTGATTATGGTGGTATTTATCGCTTTCCTGTGACTCAAGTGACAGGAAGTATTTTGATTAATCGTCGTAAACTTATGCAGCAAATTCCTGACTTAGATGCACGTATTACTAAAATACGGCTTTATGCTTTAGGAGAAATGGACAAAACCATCGCTTTTATTGATACCCAAGAAAAAGCGATTCCAGAAAAATATTGGCTAGACTTAGCTAAAGCCGAAAAAATACGTTACCTAACCATGATGAAAGAAGCGCGCGAGCGTTTAACCAAAGAGGGCTTTTATGACCCACAAATGATGAGTTTAATGAAAAAAATTCGTTGTAAGCATCAACCCCAAAATGCCGAATGTGGCGTGTAATATTTAAGGGGAGTATTTACTCCCCTGCTTTTTAGCTTACAAAATCACTAATTAGTAGCCAATCAATCTGCCTCATCCTTGTATTTTGTAGCTGCTTGACCTAGTATCCTCTGCACGAAAAACACACACTTCACATAACAAAAACAATTAGGACACGCCCCTTATGAAACGTTTAAATACGCTTTCTAGCTCATTGTTTACAATGGGTCGATCTTTATTAAAAATAGCCAGTGCCAGTTTATTATGTAGCACTTTATATGCAGGTGAATTACTCTCTATTGCAGGTCAGCTTAACCCTAGCGAAAATGGCCTACCGCCACCGCTAGAAAAACCCTTAAAATTATCGGTTTGTTTTTTTGATATGCAGGGTAAAAATGGTGACTTTTATAGCAAAGCCAAAGACTTAGCTTTAATTGCTAGACGTTGGAATGTGATTGCAGATATTCAAGTTTTTACCGATGAGCGTGTTGCTGCCGACCATTTTAAAGCAGGTCGATGCGATGCTGCAGGTATTTCTACCATGCGTGCGCGGCAATTTAATTTGTTTATGGGCAGCCTTGAGGCGGTGGGTGGTATTACCACTTATGAGCAATTACGGCTCTTGTTAAGAACCCTGCTTGACCCCAAAATTGCTCCGTTAACCATTACCGAACCGTATCAAATTTTAGGGGTATTACCCGTTGGTGGCACTTATATTCATGTACGTGACCGCTCTATTAACTCCATCGAAAAAGCCGCAGGCAAAAAAATCGCCGTGTTAGATTGGGATAAATCTCAAACCGAAATTGTTAACAAAATTGGTGGTCATCCTGTTCCTTCTAATTTGTCTAGTTTTGCAGGTCAGTTTAATAATGGTCAGGTAGATATTATTGTCGCTCCCGCGATTGTGTTTAGACCTTTTGAGTTAAATCGTGGCTTAGGTGAAAATGGCGGTATTTATCGTATTCCTCTCACTCAAATGACGGCAAGTTTTGTTATTAACCGCGAAAAAATCAAAAAACAATTACCCGATTTAGATGATAAGTTAATTGCCTTTAGAGCCATTGCAGGGCAATTTGTAGACCAAATGCTGAACCAAACTTATGCTTGGATTGATAGAGCAGAGGCTGATATTCCTGCTCATTATTGGTTACCTGTTGATCCACAAAATGAGCAAAAATATGCAGATATGTTAAAAACAGCGCGTATTGAAATGACCAAACAAGGCTATTATGACCCTAAAATGATCGAGTTATTAAAACGTATTCGTTGCAAACTTAATCCCGAACGTGCCGAATGCTCGCAAACTGACGAGTAAGCCGCCCAAGGTATAGGGCTTCTCTTATCATTAATGAGGGAGGCTCTTAACACCCAACATGACATTTGACACTAATTTTTTTAGCCTATTCTCTTTAGACTGAATTATTACCAAAGCTCGTATGAGCTTATAAGCGACGGCTAATGGGTCTAAATCATGCTAAAAATCCTACAAAAAACTATCTTACTCCTGTGCTGCTTAGGTGTATTTACAAGCAGTTATGCAACCGAAGTCATGTCCTTTGGACAAGGTTTAAAACCAGGTGAAAATGGCCTACCACCACCACTCGAAAAACCTCTTTATCTTTCGGTTTGCTTATTTGATATTTTGGGTAAGAATGGTGATGTTTATAGTCGCGCCAAAGACTTAACGTTATTAGCACGGCGTTGGAATGTATTTGTAGATATTCAAGTTTTTACAGATGAACGTATTACTGCCGAGAACTTTAAGGCAGGTCAATGTGAAGCTGCGGGTATTTCCACCTTGCGCGCCCGTCAATTTAATCAGTTTATAGGCAGTTTAGATGCCGTTGGAGCTGTGCCGTCTTATGAACACATGAGAACTGTGTTACATACTTTGCTTGATCCCAAAATCATTCCGCTATCTATTACCGAGCCGTATCAAATTGTAGGAGTGATGCCCATTGGTGCATTGTATGTGATGGTGCGTGACCGCCAAATTAACTCTATTGAAAAAGCCGCAGGTAAAAAAATTGCAGTCTTAGATTGGGATAAATCTCAAGCTAAAATGGTCGAAAAACTAGGCGCGCAACCTGTAGCCTCTGACATTACTAATTTTGCAGGTAAGTTTAACAACGGTCAGGTAGATATTATTGCCGCCCCTGCGATTGCATTTAAACCCATGGAACTGTACCGTGGCTTAGGTGATAAAGGCGCGATTTATAACTTTCCATTGGCTCAAATTACAGGTAGCCTAGTCATAAACCGCGAGCTAATTAGAAAAAAGCTCCCTGACCTAGACAAGAAAATGATGAGCTTACGTGAAGTTGGCATACAATTTTTAGATAAAGTACTAGACCAAATGTTTGCCTTTATTGATAAAGAAGAAAAGAGTATTCCTGCTAAATATTGGATGGAACTCCCCAAAGAAGACCATGCCAAATACAATCAAATGATGCGTGAAGCACGTATTTTAATGACGAAAGACGGGGTTTACGACCCGCGCATGATGAAGCTACTCAAAAAAGTACGCTGTAAACATAATGCTAGTTTAGCCGAATGCTCTATGAATGACGAATAACCCCCGTCAAAACAGCCAATGCGTTGTTATCATTTTAACGATAAGATGCTTTTGAAAAACTCAAAAAAATGAGAGACCACACGATGAATAAAATACTTCCTTTAGCGGTTATGTTGGCCAGCACATTAAGTAGCTCATGGAGCATGGCCGTAGAAGCTCCTACACCTAAGCCTTTCGCTCAAGCTATTAAAATGAAATTTTGTATTTTTGATATTGCAGGCACTAAAGGTGACGCTTATAACTACGCCAAAGATTTAGTATTGGAAGCTAAAAAATGGAATTTAGATGTTGATTTAAAAGTATATACCGATGAGCGTGTTGCCGCCGAGGACTTTAAAGCAGGTCAATGTGACGGTGTCGCTATTTCGACAATGCGCGCCAAACAGTTTAACTTTTTTATTGGTAGTGTGGACTCACCAGGTGCATTACCAACCTTTGCCCACGTACGCGAATTGGTTAATACCTTAGCTAATCCTAAATTAAGCAGCTTAATGATTAATGGATCGTATCAAGTTGCAGCATTGATTCCATTGGGTGCTGCTTATGTATTTGTAAATGACCGTAATATTGACTCCATCGAAAAAGCCGCAGGCAAAAAAGTTGCCGTGCTAGATTTTGATAAAGCACAAGCCAAAATTGTACAAAAATTAGGTGCACAACCTGTTGCCTCAGACATTACCAATTTTGCAGGTAAATTTAATAATGGCCAAGTGGATATTATTGGCGCACCTGCAGTTGCCTTTCGTCCTCTAGAGTTATATCGCGGCTTGGGCGAAAACGGGGCTATTTTTCGTTTTCCCTTAGTTCAAGTAACTGCCTCCATTTTAATTAACCGCGATAAATACAAAAATATCCCTGATTTTGACCAACGTATTCTAAATATGCGTCAGTTTGCTGCCAGTAAAATGGATATGGTCGAAAAACTTGTTAAGAAAAGCGAGTCTGATATTCCTGCCAAATATTGGTTAGACCTCACCCCTACTGACAAAGAAAAGTACACCGCATTGATGCGTGAAGCCCGTATATCCATGACAAAAGAAGGCTTTTATGACCCAAAAATGATGGCGTTATTAAAGAAAATTCGTTGTAAATTTGACCCCTCACTTGCTGAATGCTCAAATAATCAAGAGACTGGCCGCTAAACTTCGAGTACGCTCAAAGAGGGGTAAATGCCATCGGTTTTACCCCTATAAGCTACTGGGTGGTACTATCTTTTCTCTGAACCTTCGGAAGCATCGAAAGGATAATTTAAAACTATCACTTATTGCCGTGCAGGAATTTTTCCTCCCATCCGCAGGGTAATTGACTGCGCGCCATCCCCAAAACCCAAAGCATAATGCACTGAGTTGGTCATCACTTTTTTAACGTAATCTCTGGTTTCTGAAAAAGGAATAGTTTCGGTATAAACATCAACAGGTAACGCTATATTTGCATCTTGCCATCTTTTAGCGCGTGATGGGCCTGCGTTATATCCTGCGGTGGCTAATACAGGCTGACTGCCTAACTGCTTAAATACATGATTAATATAATAAGTACCTAAGCGTACATTAGTGCCAACCTCATTTACCATCGCGGCGTGATACGGAATTTTTAAACGATTCGCTACCCATTGCGCCGTGGATGGCATCAATTGCATTAAACCACCTGCCCCCACTACCGAGCTTGCATTAACAACAAAACGGCTTTCTTGCCTAATTAAGCCATAGACCCATGCAGGGTCAACGCCCAATTCTTGGCTATAACTACGCACGACCTCTTTATAGGGTGTAACATAGCGTAAATTATAACTGTGTAATTGTTGGGTTTTTTCGGCGGCGTAAATTGCACGGTCATACCATCGCACATTAGCAGCAGACTCGGCGGCGGCTAGTAACACTTTATCATCAACATTTTGTAAAGCCCAATTCCACTCGCGTGTTGCTTCTCCTCGGAGGTTTAAACGATATAAAGCTAAAGCGCGTTGAATATCTGCATTTTTAGCCACAGCCGCTTTATCTTTTTCGGTCACCACATAAATCGCAGGCTGAGAGGCAATTTTTCCGCCTAATCGGTCTTTGGCCAATAAAGCATAATAATCATCATCAACGGCTAATTGATTATAAAGTGTTTGCGCTACTTTTATTTTATCACTTTGATTTTCCATGGCTCTAGCACGCCAATACAACCATGCGCGTTGCTTTTGCTTTTCTACCGATAATAAATCAATAAAGGCTAATACATTTGGCCAATCTTGTACTCTAATTGCACTTCTAATCGCCCATTCTTTGTCGTCATCTGGCCAAAACACGTCTTTACTATAAGCAAACCATGTCACAGCGCGTGGGTCTTGGCGTTGTACCGCAATTAACGCTAATAATCGCCAACCATAAGGACGATCTTGATAATTAAAACGCTGCTGGATTTTTTGCCAATAATTAACCGCCTGCTCTAGGTCTTGACGTGCATAACGCGCCAATGCTGCTAAATATAATTCATGGCCAATGGCTGTTTCTACATCAGGATTAGCCAAATATAATTTTGGATTTTTACTAATTTGATTAAGTACATCATTAGATAAATCAATGCCTAATTGCCCTGCCAAACGCTTGGCAATGGTTTTATCACCACGTTGTAAAGCCAAACGTAAGCGTAGCCAATAGTCATCTTGACTTAAAGTATTACTCTGCTCTAATAAGACTAACAACTCCTGACACGCAGGCGGCAACTCTTTGGTTTCTAGCCAAAAATCTTGACGGGCGGCACTTAAGGCGGTTTTATCGCCTGTATTAATACGCGCAGTATAGCCATAACATTGATGTTCTATTTTTGGCCACACTAAACCACTATAAAATTGCACATAGTTTGGCCAGTCTTTACGCGCTGCCAATTCTAACAACCATTCACGGCGTAGTTGCTCAGTAAGCCATGTTGTAGGGTAAGTTTGTAAAAAATGAATCACCGCAATACTGTCTATTTTTTTAATTTGGCTACTTAACCAATAATAATCAATATATTCTGCCCACTCATCATTAAAAGTTTTTTGTTGAAAATACTTTGCTAATACCTCTATATTTTTTGAATCATAAGCAGCTTTAGCGGCTAAAAAATCTTTATCATCACCCCATGCACCTTGCATCACACCAACCAAACATAATGAGCTGAGTATCTTTTTAACCTTCGACATGTGCTTGCTCCTTAATGTTTAATCTAATTTTTTATCATATCGCGCCATCACACTTTAATAATAGACGCGCTGTGTAACAAACGCTCTTACGTTATTGAGTATAAGACAGGTATAATAGCCGCCCGATTTTGCTGTTTGTTGTAAAAAAATACCATGTCTAAAAAAGTTTATATCGAAACACAAGGCTGCCAAATGAACGAGTATGATAGCTCGCGCATGGCTGATTTATTGGGTGACTCTCATGGCATGGTACGCACCTATAACCCCGAAGAAGCCGACGTGTTATTAATGAACACCTGCTCTATTCGCGAAAAAGCCCAAGAAAAGGTGTTTTCGGAATTAGGCCGTTGGCGCAAACTCAAAGAAAAACGCCCCGAGGTTGTGATTGGTGTGGGTGGCTGTGTTGCTTCTCAAGAAGGCGAAACGATTCGTAAACGCGCCTCTTATGTAGATATGGTGTTTGGCCCACAAACACTACATCGTCTGCCTAAAATGTTAGACGAAAAACAAAAAAATAAAATCTCTATTGTCGATATTAGCTTTCCTGACATTGAAAAATTTGATTTTTTACCCGAACCCAAAGTCGAAGGTTACAAAGCCTATATTTCGATTATGGAAGGCTGCTCTAAATACTGTTCTTTTTGCGTGGTGCCTTATACTCGCGGCGAAGAAGTATCGCGTCCTTTTGATGATGTGATTGCCGAAATTGTGCATTTAGCGAGTCAAGGTGTGCGTGAAGTGACTTTGCTTGGCCAAAATGTTAATGGCTATCGAGGTACTTATCACGATGGCGATATTTGTACTTTTGCCGAACTGTTAAAACACATTAACGAGATTAATGGCATTGGACGGATTCGTTTTACTACCTCGCACCCACTTGAATTTAATGATGATTTGATTGATGTTTATACCCAACTGCCTAAATTAGTGTCTCATGTGCACTTGCCTGTGCAATCAGGCTCAGATACCGTATTAGCTGCCATGAAGCGTAATCACACCGCCGAAGATTATTTGCAACGGATTCGTAAATTAAAAGTAGCACGGCCTGATATTCATATTTCGTCTGATTTTATTATTGGCTTTCCTAACGAAACTGATGATGACTTTATGGCCACCATGAATGTGATTGCCGACGTTGATTATGACCATTCTTACAGTTTTATTTACTCTAAAAGACCGGGTACACCTGCGGCAGAAATACCTGATACCGTGAGTGATGCCACCAAAAAAGAACGCTTAGTGCTGTTAAAGGCGCGTATTAAACAAAATACCGAGCGCAAAACCCGTGCTATGCAAGGCACAACACAAAGGGTATTAGTTGAAAAAATTTCGAGTAAAGACCCAAATTATATGATTGGCACTGCCGAAAATACCCGTTTGGTTTTATTGCCAAGCAATCCTGCTTTACTTGGCCATTTTGCCGATGTCGTGATTGATGACATTGTGAGTATTAATACCGTACGTGGCCAAAAACTTGCATGGACAGAAGTACCTGTATAAATCCTTAACTGTCACAAATTAAGGCTATACTTGATACAAGCCCTCACCCCAACCCTCTCCCAAAGGGAGAGGGAGTTTTTGGAGATACTACTAGCTTGAACAGCCGTGAAACGACTCTCAGACAACTTTTATTAGAACCTCAAGAGCCACAGCGTTTACATAGCTTATGCGGTGCATTTCATCAAAACATCAAACAAATAGAACAACGTTTAGGCATACATATTCAGCAGCGCGGTTTTGTGTTTCAACTTAAAGGCACACTCGACGCGGTAGGTCATGCAGAGCGTTTGTTACAACGCCTTTATGAAGAAACAGCACAAAGCAAAGACTTATCTTCGGAGATGGTGCATCTTATGCTACAAACCAGCCAAGCAGAACTCATTGATACACCAACTGATAATACACCCGATCACTTTCCAGTGCTATATAGTCGCAAAGGGGGCATTCGACCTCGTGGTATTAACCAAGCCAATTATGTCTCCAGTATTTTAAAACATGATATTAGTTTTGGCGTAGGCCCTGCGGGAACGGGCAAAACCTATTTAGCCGTTGCGGCGGCGGTTGACCAACTCGAAAAAGATGTTATTAAGCGCATTTTATTGGTGCGACCTGCGGTAGAAGCAGGCGAAAAACTCGGCTTTTTACCTGGTGATTTATCGGACAAAATCGACCCTTATTTGCGCCCTTTATACGATGCGTTATACGAGATGTTAGGTTTTGAACGCGTAGCCAAACTCATCGAAAAACAAGTCATCGAAGTTGCCCCACTCGCTTATATGCGCGGTCGTACTCTTAATAATGCCTTTGTGATTTTGGATGAAGCTCAAAATACCACGCCCGAACAAATGAAAATGTTTTTAACTCGTTTAGGTTTTGGCTCGCGTGCCGTGATTACGGGCGATATTACTCAAGTCGATTTGCCGCGTGGCCATGAGTCGGGCTTGGCACATTGTTTACGCATTTTGCATGAAGTCGAAGGCATTCATATTACCCGCTTTAGCTCCAAAGATGTCGTACGCCATTATTTAGTACAACGTATTGTAGAAGCCTATGAAGCATGGGACGCAGATAAAGCCACACCGCAACCCCAGAGTCAGCGTTATGACTAAAACTTTATGCACCCTCTCCTTACAAAAAGCCAGTACAACCAAAGGCTTACCCACAAGTAACGATTTTAAAACATGGATTGGCATAGCGTTAGAGGCCGCAGGCTTTAAAAAACACTGTGAAATAGCGATTCGTTTAGTTGATGAAGCCGAAAGTCACGCGCTAAACTTGCAGTATCGTGGCAAAGATAAAGCCACAAACGTGTTGTCTTTTGAGAGTGCGTTGCCTAGCGAAGTGTTAGATTCACTCAAACGCGAACCCTTAGGTGATATGGTAATTTGTGTACCTGTAGTATTAGACGAAGCTCAAACTCAACAAAAAACCGCCACCGCTCATTGGGCGCATTTAACTATTCATGGCACCCTACACTTATTAGGTTTTGACCATATTGAAGAGGATGAAGCCGAGGAAATGGAAGCCTTAGAGGTGCTTGCGCTACAAGGTTTGGGTTATGCTAATCCTTATGATGAAGTTGAGTAGCGCGTGTGATAATAGGGGTTACTAATACCTGAGCTGACTGACTGACTGAATTTTGAGCATATTATACTGTTTTTCCCTCACTCTAGCTCTCTCCCACAGGGAGAGAGAACTCCCTCTTCCGTTGAGAGAGGGTTGGGGTGGGGGCTAAATCAAAACTTCAACAGCCCCTACTGATTCCCCTGCTGCTCCAACTGCGCATTATGAGCATCATTGGCATCTAATGCCCCATCTAGCTTTTTACGAATTTCTTTGCCGTTATAACCCATCGCATCAGCCGCCTCGATGTTTTTGGTTTCGGCACGGCCTGTATCTGGCACCGCAGTTTTAACTGGCTCAGGCTCTTTTTGACAAGCCACAAGTACCAAAACAACGCCCAAACCCAATAGTATTTTTTTCATGATATTTATCTCAAGGCTAGATGAATACAAAATAGCATTATCACGGTACAATTCGCAATCCATTGGTGATTGATAGGACTTTGTATGAGTGATGAGCGAGGCGGTGACACGTCAAAATCTTGGTTAAACCGTTTAACGAATCTACTAGGCCACGAACCCGAAAATCGTGCCGAACTGCTGCTAATCATAGAAACTGCAGGTAAAAAAGGCATTTTAGATGCTGAATCGCAACGCATTATCGAATCCACCTTGCGTGTTGCCGATATGCAAGTACGCGAAATCATGGTGCCACGCGCACAAATCATCTCAATTAAAGACAACAGCGAGCCTAAAGATTTTTTAGAAATAATGCTAGAGTCAGCTCATTCACGCTTTCCTGTATTAGCTAATGATAATTCTGACGAAGTGGTTGGCATTTTGTTGGCCAAAGATATGCTGCGTTTAATTGGCAAAAAAAATGAACGCTTTGATATAAAAGACTATTTACGCCGCGCTTTTTGCATTCCAGAAACAGCTCACCTTGACCGTTTATTACGCGAATTTAAAGAAAAACAAAGCCATATGGCCGTTGTAGTCGATGAATATGGTGGTATTGCAGGTTTAGTGACCCTTGAAGATGCTTTAGAGCAAATCGTAGGTGATATTCACGATGAACACGACGATGCCAACGAAGACTCCCACTGGATAAGTCCTCAAGAAGACGGTACTTATACGGTGCAAGCCATTACCCCTATTACCGAATTTAATGATTATTTTGAAGCAGCATTTAGCCACGAAGACTTTGAAACCATTGGCGGTATTATTTTAAGTGAATTTGAGCGTATGCCACGCATTAATGAACATATTGACCTCGCCCACTGGCGTTTTACTATTTTAGCTGCTGACTTACGCATGATTAGCGTGATTAAAGTCCAAGACCTACGCAAGAACCCTTAATATGATAACCAAACTGCTATCTGCCGTGCGTCAGTCGCGCTATGCCTCCTTGGTTGCAATGTGTTTAGGCGCAATCTTTCCATTGAGCCTTGCACCCTATCATCTCTGGCCAATGGCACTATTTAGCCTTGCATGGTTTACGGACTTATTGACTCAACAAACACCTAAACAAGCTTTATTACGCGGCTGGGCGTTTGGTACAGGTATGTGGGGTGTGGGTGTTAGTTGGTTGTTTGTGTCGATTCATGATTATGGTTATACCGCTGCATGGTTAGCGGTATTAATGGTTGCTTTTGTTGCGGTTGTGATGGGTTTATTTAGCGCAAGCATGGCCTTTATTTATCGCCGCTTTAACCTAGACCGCCATGCTATTCTTACTTTTGCGCCGTTATTTATTATTTTTGAATGGCTTAAAACGTGGCTCTTTACAGGCTTTCCTTGGCTCTTTACGGGTTATGGTTTTATTGATTCGGTGTTGGTAGGTTATGCGCCCATATTGGGTGTTTTTGGTGTGGGATTATTGGCTGTTATTTCGGCACAATGTTTACTCATGCTGCTTAAACATCATGCCAAAGCATGGTCTTATGGTCTGTTATTAAGTGCCATTTGGTTGGCGGGCTTTGGTTTGCAATATATTAACTGGACAAAATCTCAATTTGATAAAGCTTTATCGGTGAGTATTGTACAAGGCAATATTCCACAAGATGTTAAATGGCAACTCGAATGGCGCGACAAAACCTTAGATATTTATCGTCAATTATCAGTCAGCGAATGGGGACAAAACTTAGTTATTTGGCCAGAAGCTGCTGTACCCATGTTTCAATACGAAGCAAATGACTTTTTAAAAGAAATGGACGATAACGCCCTCGCTAAAAAATCGGCTTTTGTGACTGGTATTCCTTATGCCGACTTAAAAAATTTAGATACTCAAGGTGTGCCGCCCTTTTATAACAGTATGGCCGCAATTGGTGATGGTGGTTATGGCTTATACTTTAAACAACGCCTTGTGCCATTTGGTGAATATGTACCTTTTGAGTCGATTTTACGCGGCGTATTACCGTTTTTTAATTTAGAAATGTCGAGCTTTAGCGCAGGCAATACGCAGCAAAGCCCGTTATTTATTAAAGATTATCGTTTGGCTGCCGCTATTTGTTACGAAATCGCCTACCCTGAATTAACACGACGTAATGCACAAAAAGCTGACTTTATTGCCACACTTAGCAATGACGGTTGGTTTGGTACGTCCACAGGCCCACACCAACACTTGCAAATGGTGCAAATGCGCGCCCTCGAAACAGGCAAATGGATTATTCGAGCCACCAACACAGGTATTAGCGGTTTTATTAGCCCTAAAGGTACATTGGTTAAACAAGCACCTCAATTTAAACGCACCGTATTACGCGGCAATGTATATCCTGTGGTTGGCAAAACACCTTATAGTCATTTAGGTGATTGGCCAATACTTATTTTTTGTTTTAGTGTGTTATCTTGGTTTGGCTGGCGCAATTACAAAAACAATAGGCCAATTAATTTATGATAAATATTGAGAAAAAGGTACTTTTACTTTTTAAACATATTGAGAAGCAAAGACACACTATAAAACTAATCGTTCTAGTCTCACTCATTACCATAGTGGGTATATTAGATTTTTCTACAGGTTATGAGTTATCGTTCTCTTTGTTTTACGTGATTCCTGTTGCATTTGCTAGTTGGTTTATTAATCATAGAGTAGGCGTTATCACGGCTATAGTTAGTGCTATTGTGTGGTTTTTAGCCGATATGTATGCTGGACATATTTATAGCCACCCAGTTATTTCTTTTTGGAATACGTTTATTCGCTTCTCTTTCTTTTTAATTATCAGTTTACTCCTATCTAAATTAAAAGCTCAAATTGAACACGAGCAAACACTTGCTCGTACAGATAGTTTAACGGGCGTAAATAATGCACGTTTTTTTTATGAGTTAGCACAACTCGAAATGGAGCGTTTAGAGCGATACAATCACACCTTCACTTTGGCCTATATTGATTTAGACCACTTTAAGGCAGTTAATGACCAATATGGCCACAGCGCAGGTGACGAAGCATTATGCTTAGTCACACACACTCTGCAAAAACATATCCGAAAAATAGACATTCTTGCCCGACTAGGTGGTGACGAGTTTGCTTTGTTATTGCCCGTCACTTCACAAGCCGAGGCTCAGGTTGTTTTTGCTAAACTGCAAAAAGTATTATTACGCGAAATGAAGCTCAAAAATTGGCCCATCACCTTTAGCGTAGGCGTTGTAACCTGCCACAGAACACCCACTCACCTCAAAGAAATCATAGAGATCACAGATAAGCTGATGTACGAAGTCAAAAAAGAAGGTAGAAACGCCATTAAATACGCTATTTATGATTAGTCTTTTTTGAGCGTAGCCATGATTGTGTCTTTATACATCACCCAATCGCCCATAAAGCTATAAAGTGGGTATTTAAAGGTAGCAGGTTTATTATGCTCAAAAAAGAAATGCCCTACCCACGCACAGCCATACCCTGCCACAAGTCCTGCGGCTACATAACGCTTTTTACCCGTTACTATCGCTGTCCCTAAGCCCAACAAACCCAAAGTACTGCCTACAAAATGCAAACGACGACAGGTTTTATTTTGGTGCTGACTTAAATAAAAAGGATAAAACTCAGCAAAGTTACTGAATTGAGTCACGGTCTCTTGTGGCTCATCTGACAAGTCTAACTCTTGAATGCTGCTATTTAAGGCAACTAAATTGGCGTTTGTCATTTTTTGTCTCCTCATTCAACACGGATTTTGTGTTATCGGCTTGATTCCGTTAGCATAGCAACAATTTTTGTAAAATGATGGTTTTTTATCATGCGTGGCTTTTGCTTAATACTAAGTCTTTTATTATTAGTTGCTTGTGGCCAAAAAGGCGGACTGTATCTACCCGAAAAAAAACCACCTGTTAACCCTCATTCTCAGTCTTAATTTGAGTTTTTTATGTCATTTTTTACTTATGCCAATGGCACATTATTAGCCGAAAAAGCCTCCGCTAGTCAACTCGCACAACAATTTGGCACGCCACTTTATGTGTATTCTCGCGCTGCACTCGAAAGCCATTATCATGCTTTTGACCAAGCCTTTGCCAGTGTTCCTCATCAAGTGTGCTATGCCGTTAAAGCCAACTCCAACCTCGCTGTATTAAATGTGTTAGCACGTTTAGGTTCGGGGTTTGATATTGTATCGGGCGGTGAATTGGCAAGAGTATTAGCCGCAGGCGGTGATGCCAGCAAAGTGGTGTTTTCGGGCTTAGGCAAACAAGAACACGAAATTGAAGCCGCCTTAAACGCCAATATTGCGTGTTTTAATGTAGAGTCAGCGGCAGAGATTCATCGTATTAATCAAGTTGCATTACGCTTAGGCAAAAAAGCACGTATTTCGTTACGGGTTAATCCTGATGTTGATGCTCAAACGCATCCTTATATTTCTACAGGCTTAAAAGAAAACAAGTTTGGCATTGCCATTGATGATGCGCTTGAAGTTTATCAACAAGCCGCTCAATTAGAAGGTTTAACGGTGATTGGTATTGATTGTCATATTGGCTCACAACTCACTACAACTACGCCTTTTGCCGATGCTTTAGACCGTGTGTTAGCCATGATTGACACGCTGGCAACACAGGGAATTATGATTGAGCATTTGGATATAGGTGGTGGTTTAGGCGTGCGTTATAAAGATGAAACACCGCCTTCACCTGCCGATTACGCTAATGCCTTGTTGCCAAAATTGGCAGGCCGTCAACTTAAAGTCTATTTAGAACCTGGTCGAGCTATTGCTGCTAATGCAGGGGTTTTATTAACAAAAGTCGAGTTTTTAAAACCAACCGCCTATAAAAATTTTGCCATTATTGATGCCGCGATGAATGATTTAATTCGTCCATCACTCTATAGCGCATGGATGGATATTATTGCCGTCACGCCACGCACTAGCGAAGCCAAAAATTATGATGTGGTAGGTGCTGTGTGTGAAACAGGTGACTTTTTGGGTAAAGACCGTTTATTAGCCATTGAAGCAGGCGATGTATTGGCGGTATGTGGTGCAGGGGCTTATGGTTTTGTCATGAGTTCTAACTATAATACCCGTGGCCGAGCTGCCGAAATCATGGTTGATGACACACAAGCCTTTGTGATTAGAAAACGTGAAACAATAAGTGAATTGTTTGCCTTAGAATCTGTGTTACCTTAATTGCTATTGATGTTTTAGAATACGTATATCGTTGGCTTAGACTCAAGCACATTATTATGCTAGTACCCCTCACTCTAACTCTCTCCCACAGGGAGAGAGAACTCCCTCTTCCGTTGGGATAGGGCTGGGGTGAGGGATAAACCAACAGAATATAACACCATTTAGAAGAGAGAAAATTATGCGTCTGGAATTTACCAAGATGCATGGCCTTGGCAATGATTTTGTGGTGATAGATTGCATTACTCAGCGAGCGCATTTAGAAACATACCAAATCAAACAAATTGCCGACCGCCATTTTGGCGTGGGTTTTGACCAATTATTATTAGTCGAAGCCCCTACTCGCCCTGATGTGGACTTTAGATACCGTATTTTTAATGCCGACGGCTCGGAAGTACAACAATGTGGCAATGGCGCACGTTGCTTTGCGCGCTTTGTTCACGACCGTAAGCTAAGCCGCAAAAACCATCTTGTCGTCGAAACCGCCAGTGGCATTATAGAGCTTAACATTACCGCTAATGGTTGGGTGCGCGTAAATATGGGTGTGCCACGCTTAGAGCCTGCGGATATTCCGTTTATTGCGCCACAACGCGCCCTTACCTATTTAATTAAGGTTGGTGAGCATGATGTCACCATCAGTGCCGTTAGCATGGGCAATCCTCATGCCGTACTGTTGGTTGATGACCTTAAAACTGCGCCTGTACGCGAATGGGGACGTATTATTGAGTCACACCCTCGCTTTCCCGAACGTGTAAATGTGGGGTTTTTTCAAATTATTGACCGTCAAAATGCCCGTTTGCGCGTGTTTGAGCGTGGCACTGGCGAAACCTTAGCCTGTGGCACAGGCACTTGTGCTGCCGTTGTAGCTGGCATTCAACAAGGCCTATTAGACGAACGCGTGCGTGTACAACTGCGTGGCGGTGAGTTAGACATTCGTTGGCAAGGCGAAGGTCAACCCGTATGGATGACAGGGCCCACTGCGCGTGTATTTGATGGCGTATTGCGTATGTACGAGTGGCAATAAGATGTTTGGCGAGCAACGCTTAACCGAAATTGACCAATGGCTAGATATGCTCCACAGCCAGCGTTATGTATCGGAACATACCTTAGAAGCATATCAGCGTGACTTGCATAAACTTGCACGCTTTTTAGCAAAAGAAGGCTGCCAAGAATGGGCAGAATTAGACCAAGCACGACTCACGCATTTTATTGGGCCTTTGTTGTCTACTAACAGTTTGTTACCAATTAGTGTACAGCGTATGCTATCGGCCATTAGAGGGTTTTACGACTGGCTCGGTCAGCAACAACAGTTAAAATATAATCCTGCCAAAGCCTTTAAAATTAAACGTCAGCATCGTGATTTACCCAAAGTCATGGATGTTGACCTCGTTAATCAATTACTCGATGCCCCCTCACCCAATACGCCTCATGCTGCCAAACTATGGCTGCGTGACAAAGCCATTATGGAGTTATTATACTCAAGTGGTTTGCGTGTTTCTGAGCTAAGCAATTGTTTATTAAGTGATATAGACTTAAATGCCGCGTTAATTACCGTAACAGGCAAAGGCAATAAAACCCGTGTTTTACCTGTAGGACGCAAAGCCATTTTAGCAATTAGAGAGTGGCTAAAAATTCGCCCTGATTTTGTTAAGGCCGAAACCGCTAATTATTTATTTTTAAATGAACGTAAAGGCCGCTTTACCGAACGGGGTATTCAGCAAGCTTTGGCGTATCAGGCGCAGCGCGTCGGTATTCCTCAACATTTACATCCGCATTTATTACGTCACTGTTTTGCTTCACATCTGCTAGAATCTAGTCAAGACTTGCGAGCAGTGCAGGAATTACTAGGTCATGCCAGTATAAGCACCACTCAGATTTACACGCATTTGGATTATCAACATCTGGCGCAAGTATATGATAAGGCCCATCCAAGAGCGAAAAAACAATGATTAAATTGCTTACCTTTGACTTAGATAATACGCTATGGTCGGTTGACCCTATTATTGCGCGTGCCGAAAACGCGATGATGGAATGGATTTATCAAAATCAACCCGAATTACGTTTTAAGGTCACTACCGTACAGTTTGAGCAATACAAAGAAAAAATTAGCTCCGAACAGCCACACATAAACCACGATTTAACTCAATTACGCTTAACTACCTTACGCAAAGTATTAGAAGGTCATGTGGCTGGTGATGTAAATACTATTGTAGGCAAAGCCTACGAAGTATTTCAGCGTGAACGTAACATTGTGCAGTATTTTCCGTATGTGTTAGAAACTTTAGAAGAATTGGCCGAGCAGTTTCCGCTTATTGCTTTAAGTAATGGTAATGCCGATGTACATAAAGTAGGCATTGGTCATTTATTTAAGCATCACTTTTCGGCGGCAGGTGTAGGCTTTGCTAAACCACATCCTGCTATGTTTGAACAAGCACTTGCGATTGCTAAAGTTGCCCCGCACGAGACGATTCATATTGGTGATCACCCTATTCAAGATATTCAGGCCGCTAAAGATGTGGGCATGAAAACCATTTGGGTTAATTGGATGAGTCAAACATGGCCTCTAGCTTCTAAGCCCGATGCCGTGGTACATAATTTTGAAGACTTACCCGATGCCATTGCCTCGTTAACGCATCAGTTGGAAACAATATAAATGCATATATGGGTAGATGCAGACGCGTGTCCTGTTGTGGTTAAAGATATTTTATTTAAGGCCGCCGAACGCTTACAAGTTCATATGACTTTAGTGGCTAATTGCCATGTGCGGGTACCTGCCTCACAAATCATTCGTTCCGTACAAGTACCGTCGGGCTTTGATGTAGCCGATAATTGGATTGTGGAGCAATCAAGCACTGGTGATTTAGTGATTACCGCCGATATTCCTTTAGCGGCAGCTGTCGTGGCCAAAGGTGTTTACGCACTTAATCCTCGGGGTCAATTTTATACCCCCGAAACCATTGGCAATCGTTTAACAATGCGTAATTTAATGACTGAGTTACGCGAAACAGGCCAAGTACAAAGTTTTACCGCAGGTTATAGTGCTAAAGATAAAGTAGCCTTTGCTAATCAGTTAGATAAGTTTTTAATGAAACACGTTAAAAGATAAGGCGCATATTTGCGCCTTAATGGATTCATCATTTAAAGGTCTAAATTAACAGGCCCAACCACCTGCCCTGTTTTTGCATCAATCAACATCACAGCAAACCCACGCGCACTGCCTAAATTCATATAACGCACATCACTGGGCTGATAGCCATAATGTTGAGCAGCCTCTTGCATCACCGCTAATGATTGCTCTGATATAACTGCACTCAATTGTAACGGTGCTGAATTAGCTAAAATATCAGGTACTAACTCTTGATACTCTACATAATACTCAGGCATCGTTTGTATATCACCAGCTCCCGACAAAGCGGACATTATAATATTGGTTTTTTCTTCGATATTGGTAGGAAACTTAGCCCCCACTAAAAGTGGTTTAGTAAATGATAAGGTTTTAAATTTCTCTATTTTTGCTTGGCTTAATCGAGTCGGGTCAATCTCATTAACAAAGATCATATCAAATCGTTCTGATGTTGCCACCAAAAAGACAGGCCTCGATTGAAACATGGTATACAAACCCATCGATAAAAATACTGCTTGAACGACTGCAATCACCGTTAAATCCATGCGTAGTGTTTTTTTGCCTTGTTTATAAACTAACAAGGTTAATAACGGCCCTACAATTAAATCAATCCCTCCAACCATCATCATTAATTGGTCTGCTTTTGCCATGTGCATTAATGGCAAGGGGTACCAAAAATAAATAATATAAGCGGCAACCGTTCCAATCAAAAAAAAGCTAATAATTAAATGAATAAACGAGGCTTTCCAACGAGTCATGATGTTAATCTTCTTTTGTTATTGTGAGTTTAAAACGCGCTTATATTACATTAATAAACGCTCTTTACGATACTGACTCGGTGAAACCCCATATTGGCGTTTAAATGCCTGACTAAAGGCTGTTTCGGCGTTATAACCAACGCGCTCACTGACTCTATTAATGCTCATATCACCTAAAGTTAAATAACGTGCTGCTTGGCGCAACCTATATTCGGTTAAATACGCCAACGGTGACTGCCCCAACACATTACCAAAACGCTCGGCAAAACTTGAACGCGACAAACACGCCAAATTGGCTAAATCGGCTACCGTCCAACCATGTGCAGGGTTAGCATGAATCGCACTTAATACAGGTGCTAAATATGGGTCGCGTACTGCATGAAGCCATGTATCACTTTGGCTAGGCAATTGCTCTACATAATCGCGCACACATTCAATAAAAAACATACTAATTAAACGATTAATTAAGGTATCTCGGCCAACTCTAATACGCTCTGATTCTAAAGCCAAAAAATCTAAACCAATTTTTAACCATGCTGGCCCTTCGCCATTTAAACCATCTTCAATCAAAATATAATTAGGCAAAGAGGACAACAAAGGTTTAGCCATTTCGCTATCTAACAAACAACGCACCGCCAACATTAATACTTGCGAGCTACCTTGCCCCAAAGTCACAGGGTCATAACGCGCCCCTCTAAACTCACTACTTAACTCAAGAGCTGGCTCATGAATACTTGAAGATGAAGCATCATAAAAACGATGTTTAGCACCATAAGGCACAAACATAATATGCCCTGCACTTAAGATACGTTGCTCTTGGCTAATGTCGATGGTCACTTCACCCGTTAAAATAATGTAAAAAACCGTTTGTTTGGCCAACGTAAAAGTCCAATGTTGCAACCCGTTAAGATACACATATTCTGCGCCCCTAAAATGTACATCGTCCAATAAATGACTTAAAGCATCCACTATATTTAATCCTCTTATTTACAAAACCAATGTAACATTGTTCGATGTCGGAGTTTGACGCAAGTTTAACGGATTTTGACGACTGGTTGTTATAGGCTTATCAAGGCACTATAGGTACACAGATTGTCCAACAAGTTTTAACACAACAGCAAGCAGTTGCTTATGTTGTGCGCAATATTAAAGAGTAAAAAACATGAATGCAAAAACGCCAGACCATTTATTAGACAATGCAACACCTAAAACCAAATGGAAAGACCCAAAACGCTATTTATGGATGCTTAGCCCTGCCTTGCCTGCTGTGGGAATTGCGGCTCTGACTGCTTACGCCATTGCACCCAAAAAACTACGCGCCTTAGCATGGGTTGGCCCCATTTTAGTACATGGCGTGATTCCTGTGCTAGACCGTATGATTGGTGAAGACCAAAGTAATCCGCCCGAAGAGGCGGTACATGACTTAGAAAAAGATAAATATTATGGCCGTGTAGTTAAAACTTTTGTGCCATTACAATATGGCGTTACCTTGCTAGGTGCTTATTTAGCAAGCCGTAAAAGTACACCCACCTCAGACTATATTGGGCTAACCCTCTCTGTGGGTGCATTAAACGGGATTGGTATTAACACAGCCCATGAATTAGGCCATAAATCAGATAAAGCACATCGTTTATTAGCAATGGCTGCACTCGCTCCAACGGCATATACACATTTTGCGGTTGAGCATAATTTTGGTCATCATAAACGTGCTGCCACACCAGAAGACCCAGCCAGTAGCCGTATGGGTGAAAGTTTTTGGAAGTTTTTACCACGTACCGTAATTGGTGGCTTTAAATCGGGTATTAACATCGAAACCGAACGTTTAGCGCGTAAAGGTAAAGGTTTTTGGTGTTTAGAAAACGAATTATTACAAGGCTGGGCAATGACGGCTGGTTTATTTACCGCCACTACAGTTCTTTTTGGCAAACGTTCCATTCCCTTTATGGTAGGTCAAGCGGCCTATGGCGCGAGCTTATTAGAAGTGATTAACTATGTAGAGCATTACGGTTTAAAACGCGAAAAACTTGCTAATGGCAAATATGAGCGTACTGCCCCAACCCATAGCTGGAATAGTAATCATATTGTGACTAATTTGGTGTTATACCAACTACAACGTCACTCCGACCATCATGCTCATCCAAGCCGTAGCTTTCAAGCCTTACGTCATTTTGACAATGCACCCCAGTTACCCAGTGGTTATGCTTCAATGTTGTTACCTGCGTACATTCCGTCGTTATGGTACAAACTGATGGATGAGCGTGTGATTCAACATTACAAAGGTGATTTAAGCAAAATAAATATGGATCCTGATGAGCGTAATGCGGTGATTGCAAAATATGCCAGCGTTGCCCAAAACATTCAGGCCGAACAAGAAGAAATCAAAGCTATTGAGCAACAAGATACTGCTCGAGCCGCTTAAATTGTTGAATAAAAAAGGGGGGTGGATATTAAATCCTCCCCCTTTTTTTATGTTTATTAAACACTAAAATAGCAAATTACTCTTATTGACTCTCCTTAGCACAAGAGTTTCCAAAACCACATACACCTAAAACTACTTGCCAAGTAACTGCCAAGGCACCCACAATAAAGACTAAATCCCCTATCGTTCTTACCCAGCGTAAAGTCACTAAAATAGGACTTTGCATCAATGCTTCGCTGCGGGCATACCATAAACCTTCAGATGCACTCGCAAAAAATTGAATAAAGCCTACGGGTAATAAGCTAGTAAATAACATCAATATCAAACCTGCATTAAGACAAACAAAAGACGTTTTCATGAGCTTGTCGTTAAATATCAATGTAGGGCGAATATAACGTAATACCAACAACACAAAGCCTAAAGCTAAAAATCCATACACCCCAAATAAAGCAGCGTGAGCATGAGCTGCTGTGGTGTTAAGACCTTGTATATAATATAGCGCAATAGGCGGGTTAATCATAAAGCCCATAACACCTGCACCTAACATATTCCAAAAGGCAACTGCCACAAAAAAGAGTAATGGCCATTTGATATTAATCATCCACGGAGCGCGTTTTTGCAAACGATAATGTTCCCAAGCTTCATGTCCCATCACAATTAAAGGAACAACTTCTAAGGCACTAAATGTCGCGCCTACTGCCATAACAGGGGTTGTTGTGCCAGAAAAATATAAATGATGGAAAGTACCAGGTACACCGCCAAGTAAAAATAAAGAAGCCGAGGCTAAAGAGCTGACTGTGGCCATACGTCTAGAGATTAAACCCATATTAAAGAAGATAAAAGCCAATGCTGCGGTGGCAAATACTTCAAAAAAGCCTTCTACCCACAAATGCACAATCCACCAACGCCAGTATTCCATCACCGAAAGATGGGTACGCTCGCCGTAAAAAAATCCTGCGCTATAAAACAAACCAATGGCAACACAGGAGGCAGTAAATAAAGCCAACAGGTTTTTATCACCTTTTTGTTGCAAGGCTGGCGTAATACAACGCAACATTAATACCAACCAAAAAGCCACACCAATAAATTTACCAATTTGCCAAGCACGGCCTAAGTCTACAAACTCATAGCCTTGATGACCAAACCAAAAGTTTAAATTAGCAGGCATAATTTGTGCGATGGCTAAATAATTACCCGTAAATGAGCCAACAACCACAATAAACAAAGCGACAAATAAAATATCTACGCCTAGTTTTTGATATTTAGGGTCTTTGCCACCATTGATAATAGGAGCAAGAAATAATCCTGCGGCTAAAAATCCTGAAGCAATCCAAAAAAGTGCCGATTGAATATGCCAAGTACGCACTAAACTATAAGGAAACCAATTTGAAACAGGAATACCATAAAAGTGTTGGCCTTCAACGGTATAATGCGCGGTAAATCCGCCAATAAAAACCTGAAAGGTAAATAAGCCAACCACTAAAAGAAGATATTTACCTAATGCTTTTTGTGACGCGGTTAAATTAAAGCTTGCAATAGGGTCTTTAGCAGGAGCAACAGGTGCTTCCTCTTCTTTTTTGAAGAATGACCACACCCATACTAAAGCACCAATACCTGCAATCAGTAATACTACGCTCACAATTGACCACATGATATTTTCGGTAGTAGGACGATTATCAATTAAAGGTTCATGAGGCCAATTATTGGTATAGGTTGCACTATTTGGCGTACGTTCAGTAGCGGCCGCCCATGCAGTCCAAAAGAAAAACTCAGTTAACCTAGCACGACGCTCGGCACTGGGTAAGGTAATTTCTTTCATTGCATAGTGTTCACGTGTTTTTTGTAATGACGCTTCACCACCAAACAACTTGTCATAATAAACGGCTGTTTCTTGAATAGCGCGTATGCGGTCATCACTCAAGACCACTTGATTGCTATCAGCATTATAGGTGTTAGTGCGATATGCTTCTTTGAGTTCAATTTGAAGATACGCTTTTCTTTTTTTATCAAGCGAATCATACGATTGATGAAACTGCTCTTGGGCTTTAATTTCGAGCCAACTGAGTAGTTCACGATGCAACCAATCGGCTGTCCAGTCTGGAGCTTGATATGCGCCATGTCCCCAAATAGAGCCAAGCTGCATACCACCAATAGATTGCCAAGCTGTTTGACCATCTAAAATACTGTCTTCGGTCATGACCACATTGCCCGATGTAGACACAAATTGAGCAGGAATAGGCGGTGCTTTACGATACACCTCGGTACCAAAATAACCAAGTATGCCAAATGTTATGGCTAGGACAGCAATTAATGTCCACCATAACTTTTTATATTCACCCATAATGAGTCTCTCCGCTAATATTACAAACTTAGGCATTGCGCCATATACGCGCTTTTGCTAAACGCTAAAACATTAGAAAATGTGCTATAGCGTAAGTTTATGATTTAAAAAATATGCTTAAAAAGCATGCTATGTTTAAAAAACGCTGCGTATTGATGTCAGAGGTAGTGTTACTCCTATGTTAGACAACATAAAGTGCATTTCAAATACATCTTTTGCGAATTGTATAACTTGCTATTAAAGATGTAAACCACTTACATCTTTAAAACAAAAAAAGAATATACTTAGGTACTTTCGTGTACATCACGCTATAAAAATGCCTAAAATAAAACTAGACACTCAACAAGGTCATCACTCATGAATATCACACGTTTTACGGACTATGCCTTACGAACGTTAATGTATGTTGCGCTATATCAGGAGCGGCTCATTACGATTAAAGAGGTCGCTGAACGCTATCAAATATCCAAAAATCACCTCATGAAAATTGTTCAAGAGCTTAATATTCAAGGCTATTTAGTGGCTGTTCGTGGTAAAAATGGTGGTATTAGACTTGGTTGTTCACCGTCCGAAATTAATATTGGCAAACTGGTACGTAAGATGGAAAAGGATTCGATATTAGTGGAGTGTTTTGGACAAGATAACTGTTGTGTGATTAGTCCTGCTTGCCAACTTAAACACTTATTTGCCGAGGCAATGGAAAGCTTTTTTATGAGTTTAGAACAATATACGCTGGCAGATTTAGTTGCGCCACAACAACAAAAGCAACTCTCTCATCTTTTACAACTGCGTTAAAAATATTTTTATATCTCTAGCTAAGACTGCGTAAACTATGAATCTGACTAAGCCGTCCACATAAATCGTTTTTAGAGTCACTGTACTTGGTCTTACAATACGCTAAAGTTTTTATACCTACCCATCAAGAGACTTAGCGCAATGACTGTATCGCCTTTATTAGCTAAATCCATCAAGTTACTTCCTAAACCTGCACGTCGTATTTTAAATAATGCCAATGACCGTATATTTAGAGCGCGTGATTTGGTCTTGGCCGAACAAACCCCATATGAGGTTATATACAGCAACGACCTAGTAAAGTTACGTCATTATTTGCCCATTACCCAAAATGAAGTCATGGTTGATGGTATAGCCATGACAGTTAATAAAAACACCCATAAAGTACCCTTAGTGATTGTGCCGCCTTTAGCGGTTAACATGCTGATTTATGATTTGTTTCCTGAGCGTAGCTTAGTCAAATACTTTGTAGCTCAAGGTTTTGATGTGTATTTAATTGATTGGGGTATGCCCACACGCAAACATACCCACTACAACTTAAATACTTATGTGAGTGAGTTTATGCCTGAGTTTTTGGCTAAAGTGCGTGAGCATAGTGGTCAGCAACAACTGTCTTTACATGGTTGGAGCATGGGCGGCATTTTTACGCTGTGTTACACCGCCCTTACTCACGACCCCGATATTCGCAATTTGGTCATTTTAGGTACACCAATTAATAGTCATGCCTCGGGTGCAATTGGCAAAGTTTATCAAGCGATTGAGCGTCGTGCCGAATGGGTACGCAAAAATACAGGATTTAGAATCCACAACCTTAACCCACAATGGTTACATACACCGGGTTGGGCCAATGTGGTAGGTTTTAAAATGACCAATCCAGTGGGTAGTTTAATGGGCTATTGGGAATTAGTGGTTAAATTGGCTGACCGTCAGTTTGTGGTTAATCATGCCACAACCTCTGCTTTTTTGGACAAAATGGTGGCTTATCCTGGTGGTATTGTTCAAGACATGATGGTGCGTATTTGGATTGATAACGAACTTGCTAAAGGCTATATGCAGCTTGGTAAAAACGAAGCGCGTTTGGCTGATATTCAATGTGCATTATGGGCAGGTGCAGGCAAAAGCGACAATATGGTGACTAAAGCAGCTGTAGAAACCTTGATGGATCATGTTAGCTCTAGCGACAAAGAATTTGTGGTAGTTGCAGGTGGTCACATGGGCATTTTGTCGGGCAGCAAAGCCCCAAGCGATGTGTGGCCTAAAGTCGCCGATTGGTTGGCTGCTCGGTCTAACTAAATAAAAACAAGAAAGAGGCATATACTGCCTCTTTCTTTTATCCACCCATAGGCTCAGTTATAAAACCTAATTTTTGTACGCCGCTACGTTGTGCCTCGGCCATCACCTGCATCACATATTCATAATTTACTTTTTTATCACCACGAATATGCACTTCTGGTTGTATCGTTTGTGCCGCTACTTGTTTGAATTTATGGGCTAACATGACTTTATCAACTAATAAATCATTCCAATAGACTTGGCCTGTTTGTGTAATAGAGATGTTAATTGTTTTAGGCTGCACAACGTTGGGCTGATTGGTGGCACGTGGCAAATCAATATTTACCGAGTGCGTTAATACAGGGACGGTAATAATAAAAATTATCAATAACACCAACATCACATCTACCAACGGAGTCATATTGATTTCGCTCACGACATCATCATCGTCATCGTCCATACTAAAAGACATATTACATCGCTCCTGCGTTATGTTTGCTAGCACGTCCCGTCAAAAAATAGGCGTGTAACTGACGCGCAAAACGTTGCATTTTTTTGATGGTCGTTTTGTTGGAACGCATTAAGGTGTTGTAGCCCAATACCGCAGGAATAGCCACTGCCAAACCAAAAGCCGTCATGATTAACGCTTCGCCCACAGGACCAGCCACTTTATCAATACTTGCTTGACCCGATGCACCAATACCAACTAGAGCATGATAAATACCCCACACTGTACCAAACAAGCCCACAAAAGGCGCAGTTGACCCTACAGACGCTAAAATGGGTAATCCTGCCTGCATACGTTCGGCGTTGTCATCTATATCGGCGCGTAAGCTTTCGGTGAGCCACTCGGTTAAACTAATTTGGCCGTGTAGGTCATGTTTACTGTCATTATGATGCTCTACCGCCGCTTGACCGCCTAAAGCTAAGGCACTAAAAGGGCTATGACGGTCTTGGCTTTGTAAGATTTGAATACCCTCATCAAAACTTTGTGCGTGCCAAAATTCACCCATAACTTTAGCTGAGGCACGTAATTTAAAGGCTTGCCATGCACGAGTAACAATCACATACCAAGAGACGATGGACATTAATAATAATAAGACCGACACCACCTTAATAACCATGTCACCTTGTAGCCATAAAGCCGCCAAACCATAAGGACTGTCTTGCATAATGCACCTACAGGGCAATTGCGCTATGAAATTTGTTTCTGAAAAATAATTTTCTCTCTATA
>ERZ724506.45-NODE-45-length-47605-cov-11.337603_pt1 | contig 47605 bp, 60 predicted proteins | sample MGYA00376039_ERZ724506 | MGnify/ENA primary metagenome ERZ724506 (study PRJEB28724, sample SAMN07190887) | wastewater metagenome | isolation source: effluent of sewage treatment plant in Hong Hong | place: USA: Christiansburg, Virginia | collected 2016-03-01 ... | reverse complement strand
TCAGGTCAGGGCTCAGGTCAGGGCTCAGGTCGGGGATCAGGTCAGGGCTCAGGTCTGGGCTCAGGTCTGGGATCAGGTCTGGGCTCAGGTCTGGGATCAGGTCTGGGATCAGGTCTGGGATCAGGTCTGGGATCAGGTCTGGGCTCAGGTCGGGGATCAGGTCTCGGCTCAGGTCGGGGATCAGGTCAGGGCTCAGGTCAGGGCTCAGGTCAGGGCTCAGGTCAGGGCTCAGGTCGGGGCTCAGGTCGGGGATCAGGTCGGGGCTGCCGTATACGGATCGCATGAAGCATCATGGATGGGATTTTACGATTTTTTCCGACGCCACTTTGGGCTGGCGGAGAAGGCATCTGGCCTTGCAGAAATCACGCAAACATGCGGATGGGTTTGGCCGTTCTCAGGCGCGGTCATAATCACGGATCGCCCGTCCGTTATTGCCCTTGACGGCGAGAAGCGCCTGCATTGCGCGACCGGGCCAGCAATCAAATATCGCGATGGCTTTGTTGTCTACGCATGGCATGGCGTTCGTATCCCTGATGATTGGATCGGCGGAGGGCTTGATGCAAAAACTGCTGTGACGTGGCCCAACGTCGAGCAGCGCCGCGCGGCTATTGAAATCCTCGGCTGGCAGAACGTTCTCAGCGCGCTAGACGCTAAATCTCTTGGCGGCAATCCCGACCCGAAAATCGGCGAGCTTATCGAGGTCCAACTCCCGTTTGAAGATGACAATGGCAACGCTACGACCAGCGCGCTTTTCCTGAAAGCCCAATGCGGCACAGGCCGGACGATCTTCGAGGCTGTTGATCCCGATGAGATCGACCTTGACCCGCGTTTTGACCCGGCATGGTGCGCGCAAGCGTGGCGTGACGGATACTCTCCAGCCGATTGGCTCCCCCCTTCGTTCAGAACCTGAAAGGATCAGAAATGGAACGATTTTCCCAAGGCGAACTGACGTTCGTCAAACTCCCCGAAGATGCCGACATGAGCGGCAAAGCGTTTGCAGATACCGCAACCGATGGCCGCTGGATCATCGGTCATTCTGAAACGGGCCACCATCACGTCATGGATCGTGCACCGGTTCAGATTGTGGAACGCTACAACGCCCCGATTGGCGTCCGCATTCTGCGCCTGATCGTGGCGGAGCCGGTGGCTTGCGAACACCTGCGCAGCTTCGATACCCATGCTCCGGTCAACCTTTCGCCGGGTAAATGGGAGGTCCGCACCGCCCGTGAATATGACCCGCTGGCGAAGATCGCCCGCCGTGTCGCTGACTAGCACCGCTAACCCCAAACCTCGCACGTCCCTTCCCCAAGTGCGTAGCGAGGAAGCCCCGGCTGGCAGGTTCCACAGGCGAACCACAACCCACATGAGCCAGCCGGGGCACCAATTCAGGAGACGAGAGTGGAAATCCGCACGATCAAAGACGATGAGCAAGTGACCGAGACCGGCGCGTATCGCATGTCGATGGCGCTCTATCACTCCCAGAAGGTCTGCCCCGGCCCGTCGATATCCTCATCCGGCATTCGCAAGATCGTTGCGGAAAGCCCGTGGCACTTCTGGTCGCAATGGGAGGTAAACCCGGACCGCTATGAGGATGCCGAGGAAAGCGCCGCTCTGATCCTTGGGAAAGCCGCGCACTCGCTGATCCTTGGCGACGAGATATTCGACGAGCACTTCGCCTTTGTGCCGAAGGACGCACCGAAGCGCCCAACAGCTACGCAGAGTGCTGCGTTCGAGAAGAACGGCTTCTGGAGCGATGCCGCCAAGGATGGCGCCGTGTGGTGGGCTGAGTTCGAAGCCAAGGCGGCCGGTCGGTTGCTGCTGAACGAAACTCAGGTCGAGCACATCATGCACATGTCCGAGAACCTGAGACGCTGCCCCGAGGCGATCGAGGCGCTGACCGGAGGTCTGACCGAGGTCAGCATGATCTGGCAGGATGAGATCACCGGCGTTTGGCTCAAGGCCCGCCCCGATGTGATCCCAGACAACGGCTTTGACTTTGGCGACCTGAAGACGTTCGCGCCCCGCACCAAGAGCATTCAGCGCGCGGTGCATCAGGCGATCACCGACAACGGCTATGCGATGCAGATGGCGTTGGCGATCATGGGTGCCGAGGCGGTGTTCGGTACGACCGCTCAGGAATGCGTTCTCGTCATGGCGCAGTCGAACCCGCCATATACCATCACCCCGGTCAGGCTGGACGAGGACGCCCTATATTACGCGAAGTGCTTGGCGCGAAAAGGGATCGATACCTTCTCCAAGTGCCTTGAGACGGGCCATTGGCCGATGCCTGTCGAGGGCATCATGACCTACTCCCTGCCAGAGAGCATGCAGCACCGCTACGGCGAGATGCAGTTCAAAGGCGAAATCCCGAGCCTTGAAAGGAATGCGGCGTGAACGACTTGACCATAGAAGAACGCATCGCGGCGAAGACCGACTTGACCATCGCCGGCGCAACGGCGGTATCGTCGGAAGTCGGCGGCCTGTCATTCAAAGACATGGGGCAGGTCATGGAGTTCGCGAAACTCATGGCCGTCGCCGGTCAAGCGGTGCCGAAGCACCTGCGGGCCGCACCGGGCGCTTGCCTCGCAGTCTCGCTGCAAGCGTTGAACTGGCGGATGGATCCGTTTGCGGTGGCGAACAAGTCCTATGCCGTGAATGACCGGATCGCTTACGAGGCGCAGCTCATCCATGCCGTGATCGAGCAGCGCGCACCGATCAAGGGCCGGATCAAGGGTGCACCAGAGGGCGAGGGCCAGAAACGGAAGTGGCGCCTGTGGTGCGAGACGGACGATGGCGACCGGATCGACTACGAAGGCCCGGAGATTGGCAACATCAAGACGAAGAACTCGCCGCTCTGGACCGCCGACCCAGATCAGCAGCTTTGGTACTACTCCGTCCGCGCCATGTGCCGCCGCCACTTCCCTGATGTGATCCTTGGCGTTTACGAGAAGGAAGAACTCGCATCAGATACCATGCGCGACGTGACCCCGGAGGCGCAGCGCACCAAGCCTAACCTGGCTCAGCGCTTGGCCGCCCCTTCCGAACCCGCGCCAGAGCCGCAGGGGAGCGCGCCACAGGGCGATGTGATCGACAGGCAGGCTCGGGAGGCGGAAGCGGAAGATGCCGACGCTGAGGCCGCGTTCATAGCGCTGGCGGCGGAAGGCGGGCCGGGCAGCATGGCATGGGACAAAGGCGTGGCCGCTTTCGAAGATGGCAAGTCGATCACGTCATGCCCCTACGAGCCAGATGAGGCGAAGTCCGATGCCGAAGACTGGTGCGGCGGCTGGTGCGGCGCCGAGAGGGCTGCGCAATGATCACGATCATCGTTCCAGCATGGCTGGTATGGACCTTTATCGTGATGTGCGGGCTGCAAGTTGTGCTGGCCGTCGCCGCAGTGGTTCTGAACCGTCTGATTGATCGCGAGAATAAAAAGCTTGCGAGATTGATGTCCCAGATTGGGCAGGGTGACTGACATGAAGCACATGACCTTGGCCGAGGCAGAAGAACTGATCGTTGAACGCATGTATGGCACAGGCGAGAAGATCAACGACACGCGCTACGAGGGCGGCGTCTTCGATGTGGACATGGTGGAGGCGCGGCAAGAGGTTGATGCCTTCATCGCCACGCTCGACCGCGAGATCGACCCCATGAGCGTCGAGATCACCCCCGACCGGATGGACGAAATGGACATTCCGTGCGTCGCCATCACGATCAAGATCGGCGGTGCGGCATGAGGAAAGTCACTATCGACGGCGTGACTTACGATTCCGTTTCAGCCGCAGCACGCGCTTTGGACATAAACCCGAAGAAACTCCGACTGTGCCTTGATCTGGAGCCTGTAAACTTTCGCGGTCCAGTCACAATCAGAGGCACCACCTATCCATCTGTTGCGGCTGCGGCGCGAGCCATACGCATCTCCCCCACGACTATCCATGAAGCGAGGAAGGCAGGTCGACTTGATACTGTCGGGCTTGATCGTAACAGGCCGCGCCACAACGCAGATCATCGCTCAAAATACGCTACCGTCATTCCCATGATAGCGCCTCTTGCTAAGCAAGGGCTTCCAGCAACGCTCATCGCCAAGCAGATCGGCATGTGTACAGCACTGGTCGTTCACTACGCCAGCCGCGACGGTATTGAACTTGTGCCGGGGCGGAGGCAGGCATGATCGAGAACCCGCACATGCTGCCGAAGGTCAGGAGCCAAGACCTGATGGACTCCGCGCCGATGATGCCTTGCACGCTTCGCCTTGCTGGATTCGTCGGTCTGGTCTGCGCAAGCCGCGACACGAACGTTATGAACCACTTGCCAGTTCACGGTAAGGGCGTCGCAACGAAGGTATCTGCGCTTCACATGGCGTGCGGGTGTAAAGTCTGCCACGACATTCTCGACATGCGCGACCCGCGCGGCGCGATGATCCGCGAGCGCTATCCGCATGCGTTCTGGGAGCAGCTTTTCAAAGCCCATGCCGAGACGCTTTCGCGGTGGGTCGCCCTTGGCCTGATCAACGGCACAGACTGGGAGATCGTGTAATGCAGCGCGCGGCCTCGCTTGAAGAATACATCGCTTTGCGTAGCCGGGGCTGTCCGTCTGGCTGTATCGAATGGAAGGGGCCATTCACCGGCGGCATCCCGATCTATTATCTCAGGCGGCGGCATAGCGATAGTAAGCGGCTCAAAGGCACCGTTCGGCGCTACATTCTTGGCATCGCGTCACGGGCGCAAGTCGTTGTTGTGACGTGCGGAAACCCGCTCTGCATCAAAGAAAGCCACCTTAAGGCTATTCCAACTGGTCGCCCAAATATCATCCAGCCAAGGGTGAAATGCGACAACTCTACAAGGCGCTCGATATTTGGTTCTGTCCTAACTGACGAAGCGAGGCAGCAAGCCACGCGCATGCTTGCATCCGGGCAACTACAAAAAGACGTTGCCGCGCAATTAGGCGTCAGCCAGTCAACCATCAGCAGACTACAGCGTCGCGGAGATCATCATGGCAACCCATGACCGCACGATGGAAGACGTTTCGGCATACGGTAGCGACCGCTGGTGCGCTGCGAAACTTGGGCAATCACTCGACTGGTTCAAGAAGAACCGGCCCGTGCTAGAGCACGAAGGTTTCCCCGCCAAGGACAGTCTGTTCGCAATGACGCTCAAGGCCGATGTGGAAGCATTTCTTGCAAAGCGTCGCCGTGTGGCTGATCCTGACCCCACGGCGGCAGTCCAGCCGCCGAAATCAGGAGGAATACGCTATGATCGGCTTTAAGGGGGCGCTGTGGGACGGGTCTGACCCAACCTATGCGCCCTGTACCGGGGCATCAGACGGACACGTCTACTGGAAAGCCCCGAAGAAATACCGTGACGCTGGCTATGCCATGAAGTCGAAGCGCCTTGTCGGTAAGGTCGGTGATGGCCTTGATCTGAAGCGCGCCGCCGAAGCCCGCGACCTGACCCGCGACATGGTGCGCTGGTATGAGGAAGGCGAGGTGAAGGCCAAGCCTGGCACATGGTCAGGGCTGATCGGGCGCTACAAGAGCGACGACATTTCGCCGCTGCAAGAGGTCCAGCCGAACACGCGCAAATCGTACCTTGAGCACATCGCCTATTGGGAGCCTGTTCTGGGCGACGAACCGGTCGAGGACTTTGACTTCGCCGAGGCCAAGCGCATTGAGAAGGGCATGCGCGACAACGGTCGGAGCCGCAGCTTCATCAAGAAGCGCTTCACCATGCTTCGGATGATTGTCGGGTACGGCGTAGCTATTAAGTGGGCTCATGCCGCTGCGATCCGCGACGTGCTGTCAGAGGTCAAGACCAAGACGCCAAAGCCGCGCTCTGCATCGCCTACCGATGCGCAGATCACCGCCATCATTGCGGCGGCCGACGAAGCGGGCGATTCCTCGTTCGCTCTGGGCGTCATGTTTCAGTGGAATCTGGCCCTCAGAGCGATGGACGTGCGCGGCGACTTCTTTGACCTTCGCCCCGGTGAAGAACGCTCTGGCATTTGCCGCGGTCAGAAACGGTGGGTCAACGGCCTGACATGGGACATGTTCGACCGGGACGTGACGACACTGACCAAGACCCCATCGAAGACCGACGAAAGCCTGCCGGATCAGATCGTCTGGGACTTGACCCTCGTTCCCACTTTGCGCGCCCGACTTCTGGACGTACCTGCCGAGAAGCGCGTCGGCCCGGTCATCGTTGATCAGCGCGGCATGCCCTATGATCGGTTCATGTGGGGCAAGCTGTGGCGGACCCATCGCAAGACCGCCAAGGTGCCTGACACGATCTGGATGATGGACACTCGCGCCGGTGCAATCAATGACGCCAAGCGCAAGGGCGCGTCGAAAATCGAGATGCAGCAGCAGGCGAACCACGCCAGCGGCGCGACGACAGAACGCTACATTCGGGAGCGCAGCGAAGGTGCGAACAACGTCCTGCGAATCCGCGCAGAACGTTCATGAAACAGACTTGATGCAGGTCGTTTCAGACCTGCCGCAGGACCGGTGACTAAGTGATTGATAAGGTTGGTACAGCCTCCCCGGCTCGAACGGGGGACCCCCAGATCCACAATCTAGGCGAAGGCTAACTTTATCAATCACCCCTGAAACACACAGGAGTGATTTCCATGTCTACAACCTACAAACCTTGGGTGCAGTTTGAAGATCAGGTCATGCCGCCAGAAGTTGTCGGCAAGGTCGGCCAGATCCAGAAGCGGAACACGACCCGCATCACCGCCGAAGCATCGTCCGTCGTCGCCCTAGATGGCCTCGACTGGACCGTAGCGCGCGATCTTGACGACGCCATCACCGACTTTCGCATCCGCGAGACAGTCGAAACCACAACCGTCAATCTGGCGATGAACCTCAGCCTCTATCAGGGCTCGTGGCGCCTGAACGCCAAGACGCTTCTGGAAGGCTACAACGCCACGCTGTCGGTCGACATTGTGAACGGCGTCCCGGACTGGACGACCGCGGTGATAGCATGACCACCCCCTCAGCGTGGCTACCCGTCGCCATGGCTCTCGGCATCGTCGCATGGGCCTACATTATTGGTGGGGTGGTGTGATGGCTGACAAACCGATTATCTTCTCCGCACCGATGGTCCGCGCGCTGATGGACTGGCGCAAGACGCAGACGCGGCGGGTGTTGAAGCCGCAGCCGAAGGTTCTCAAGAACGGCATCTGGTATCGCCCATATCCAGTTCTGCGACCTCTACAATGGGAATACCTGCATGGAGACCGCATTGCAGGCTTCGCTGACACCCGCTACGCCCCCGGCGACCGCCTATGGGTGCGCGAGGCGTTCAGCTACGAAACGCTTGACGTTGACCGAAACGGATTTATGCCGCCGTGGTATTGGGCCGATGGCAACCCCATGTCTGGCGACTTCACGCGCCCCAAGTCCCCCATCCATATGCCCCGTTGGGCCAGCCGCCTGACCCTGACCGTCACCGATGTTCGGGTGCAGCGGTTGCACGACATCAGCGAAGAAGATGCGATTGCCGAGGGCGTAGAGCCTCTCCATACGGGCTACTTCCCCTATGGCATAACCACCTTCCTAACAACCTTCGTTGGCGACAGGGAGGTTCCGGCGCAGTGTTGCCGAACCGCGAAGCATAGCTATGAGATGCTGTGGAACAGCCTGCACGGCCCTGACGCATGGGACGCTAACCCATGGGTCGCGGCCTACTCGTTCACTGTTCAGCGCGGGAATATCGACACCCAAGGAGACCCCCAATGACTGACTACGGCAAGAGCGACATATCGGATCTGGTGAGTGTGAAGCCGCTGAAATGGGAGAATTTTGACGCTTGGGAGTTTTGGGCGAAAAGTCCATTCGGCACCTATTACGTGCGAGAGCGCAGGGGCGTTTGGGAAACTACCATCCGCACAATCATTTCAGCGGCTTCCGGCGAGGTTCTTATCTACGAATATACCACTGATGGGGTGACGCCGAACGATTTTGAGGCAGGGCAGCTTGCCGCCCAAGACGACTTCGAGCGCCGCATCCTCGCCTGCCTCACAGCCCGCAAGGAGAATGAATGATGCGTAGCAACGTTGTCGACATAACCGTTCAGAAACTTCACGAGACAGACAGGGCCGTTCTGGTAACGGACAGCATCCCGGAGAAGGGGGTGTGGCTTTCGAAGTCTCTCATCGAAATCGAAGCATCGGCAACTGGCGGGTTGTATGAAGTCACGCTCCCCGAGTGGCTGGCGCAAGAAAAAGGACTGATCTGATGAGACTGCAAAGATACCCGGACGGCATGGCAGAGTGGTCGCTGAGCCTTTGGGGCCGTCACCCGAAGCGATCGTTGACGTGGACGCACTCTCTGGCGCTTAGCAAGGTGCGGCGCGGGGTCTATTCCTCGCCGTTCAATATCCGCTGGGGATACCTGCGCGTTGGCCGCTATGAGCTACGATACACACGCCAAAAGCCGATGTGGAAGTCATGATCTGGAACGGCACCGACCCGCTAGAGCCTGACCACGAGGTTGCCTATCGAGGGTGGCCGACGGAGAGGGTGCGTATAGTCGGCGTCAATGACAAGGGGTGGGGCTACTGGACAGTTTCCGCAATCCCGATTTCTGGCGGGGCCGCTTCACATCATACCAGAACAGGGGCGTGGGGCGAACCAGGAGCCTGTCGGCACGACCTCATCCCCCTACAGCAGGAGCCTGCGAAATGACCGACACAGCGAACGCGCCGGAGCGCATTTGGGCAATAGCAGTCGAAGATGATCAAGGCTGGTTTGTGGAAGTAATCAGCGAAGATGCTGCTGACCCCGCCATTGACCTTGAATACGTCCTAGCCACCCACCCCGAAAGGCGGTGCGTGATGACCCACCGCCCATATACCCTGCCCGCGTGGCAAGCCGCAGCCGCCCGAGACGGGCGCGTGAGCCTGATGGTGGTGCCGCTGAAACCACAGCCGAAATTCGAGTATCGGACGTGGGAGACTAACTTACCGTTCGCCCCCGGCGATTTGATTTGGTGCCGTGAAGATTGGTGCGACACCGAAGACTATGGCCTGATGTATAAGTCAAGTTCGGGGTTTGTTTTCAACTGGTGCTCCCCCGTCACCATGCCGAAGTGGGCGGCTCGCACATGGTTCCGCGTGACTGGCGTTGATGTCAGGCGGGTGCAGACAATCAGCGAGGATGAGGCTTGGGCGGTAGGCTGCCCAAAAGGCAATCCAACTGACAACGGCGGGTGGTTCCCAAGGGAAGAACTTCAGCCAGACGGCAGCGAAATGGGGTGGGATTGCCCGGAAGATTGGGTGGCCGACAAATGGGACGAACAACATGCACTCAAGCCCCGAAAGTGCGCAGGTGGAACGCTACCGCCTAAGCCAGCCGTAGACCTGTCGTTTGATACAAACCCGTGGGCCGCATTCGTCGCGGTCGAGAAGATCAGCAAGGATGATGTGTGAATGACGATTAAAACCGATGGTGGCCCTGCTTTCCCGATGCCGGGCTATTTGGACGAAGAAGGCAGTCGAGTGTGGGGGATCAGTAAGCGGGACTGGTTTGCCGCGCAGGCGTTGAACGGAATATTGGCGCACCCCGACTATGGCAGGGATGGCGAAGAAGGCGACTTCCTCCACTCTGAAGGTCCACGGCGCGCTGCCCAATGGGCCTATTCATTGGCCGACGCCATGCTTGAAGCGAGGGTGCGGAGACTATGAGCAGAACACGCTTGGCCGATCTGAAGCCCTGGTGGGCACAGATATATCGCGATAGACACCTGACCGCGAATAATGGTGGTTTTCCGACAGGCGACTACACACTGTCATTTGTTTGTCCCTCTTGTGGGCCACCCCATATAATTTCCGTCACTATATCTCCAACTGTTGATCGGCCTAATCTCAAGTGGCAGGCAACTCCGATGCCAAACAAAGATCTGAAAAACTGGCCCGAACTCGTCACAATCTCGCCGAGCATCGACAACACAAAATCCGGGCATAGACGTGGAATAAAATGCAGTTTCCACGGTCAGATCATCAATGGGGAGATTGTCTTGTCATGACCCTTTTTACATTCACCGAAACAAGCCGCTATGACCTCGTGCCGCTACAGAAGGAACCAGACCATGAGTGACGCACCAGTACGGCATTGGGTTAGGCGATATTACCATCAAGATGATGGCAACGGCTTTGGTGCTATAACCGGGAGTGAGTGGGTGGAAGTCTACCCTCCTGAAAGACGAACCGATTTTCGTGACGCGCTGATCAAGGAGTTGGTGGCAACTGTGGATTGGTATGCAGATCAATTTTGCGAAGGGCTTTGCCGCGATATCCCACTGAGTTTCACAACTTTAGAAATGGAAAGAGACTGTGGTGGTTGTAGAGCACGTGCCGCCCTCGGCAAAGCCAAGGAGGCTGGATATGACGCAGAGTGATGTGCTGATAAGATACTCCGAAGCAAAAGAGGCACTCGGGGGCGGATGCAGCGACGGCTATTGCTGCGTCGAAAAGCCGACCGGAATGCACACCAACGGCGGGTGTAAATGCGCCTCCAATCCTGACTTTTTGCGCCAACAGCGTATGGCAAATATCATGCGTTTAGCTCAGGAGATGTCATCCGAAATCACCCGCCTGCGCGCCGCGCTGGATGAGCGGCTGGTGGCGAGCGTGAAGCCGCTAGTGTGGGAGCCATGCGAAGACTGGAAGGTCTGCTCTAAAGAAAGAGCGCCAGCTTTCGGTGGCGAGTATCAGATGGTATTGCTTGATCCGAAAGATGACCCGCGCCCGTCGCTATACTTTGAAATAGGTCTTGGGGCATTCATGTTCAGATTCGAGCAAGGGGAGCCGGATCATCTAGGGCCTACTGGACCCAAGAAATTTCCCACATTCGCAGCCGCTAAAGCCGCCGCCCAAGCCGACTATACCGCCCGCATCCTCTCCGCGATAACCACCACCACAGCCGCGAGCGTCAGGGCCGAGGCGCTGAGAGAGGGCTATGACTTGGGGTTTGCAAACTCCGGCGAAGGATACAACGGCGAGTATGGGGCTGACGCGACAGGCGACTACTACATTCAAAGACGAGCCGAGGCCATCATCGCTCTCATAGACCCGCCGGAGAAATCGGAATGAGCAGCCGCAGACAGACTTCACCAGCACCTCTGCGACTGCCCGAACTCTTGATGGGCTATGACCTGACGAAGAAAAGCCGGGTCATTCGATGCCAGCCAATCCACCGTCTGCGCTTTATCAGTCGAAATCGCTTTCCAGCCCGCACAGCTATTTGCCGGGCTTACGCAAGACGCCAGACTTAGCAGCACGGGAAACCAGATCAGTTTCATCGGCAATATCATCGTCAATCCTTTCGCGGTCTTTCATGGCCTTTATGTCCGCTTCCAGCGCGTCATTCCTGGCTTTCAGGCGGGCATCACGCTTTGCGGCTACCCATGTTGCGAGGAAAGGCAGGAAGGGGCCTAGAACGCGCGCCAGTAGCGACAGGATGGGCCAGATCACTTGCGCCCCCACCCACGCCACAGCGCCAGAGACGCCAGCGCAGACGACACCACACCGCCAGCCGCGCCAACGAGGCCGTACAGATCAATGGGGTGCAGGTCGAACGTGCCAGTCGCGCTGTCGAAATCAGCATAACCGGACAGCGCCAAACCAGACGCAATGAGACAGGCGAGATAGGTAGCTAGTCGGACGGTCCACATTTCAAGCTCCTTTGTGCTTGGGAGAGTTCTTCCAGAGGTGAGACGGGGCCGAAGCCCCGCCGGTTAGACGAAGTTCGCTTTCACGGCCCACATTGCCGCTTGCTCGTAGTTCGTCAGCGCAATGCTGCGGTGCCGATTTTCGGGAACGGAAGCGCGCAGGTATTCCATGAGGTCTTCGGTGCGCCGCTTGATTTCGGCCACAACTTCGGAGCCAGACGGATTGAAAGATGGGATGGTTGTTTCAGACGACATTAGCGTTTTCCTTCTGTCGGCCCGTTGACGCTCGGGCGGGCGAAACGCCTTGCTGGCGAATATCATACCCGCCATTTGCGGGCGAATTGCTCGAAAATCTTCCACAGCGCCGACCACCACCATACGGCGGCGGGCTGCGGGGCTACTGGCTCAACGTCAGGGCGAACCGGCACGTCATGGCCCGCCATTGCGGATGCAACAGCCTCAACGCTATCCAGCCGCTTATTCCAGCCGTTCTTGTATCGCTCCCATGTCGGAAGCGTCTTGAGAAACGCCCGACGAAAGCCAATCGCACGCATTACGGCAGCAGGGGCATAGGTGTTTTTCGCGGCCCCTATCGTTGCCATCCCGACCTTGCCGTCAGCGGCCACGCCAAGGGCTTGCTGGAGCCATTTCGCGCCTCTCGACGGTCCGGAGTTCACCGCAGCGTCAAACGCCACCAGATCCAGCCCGTCCGGCAATTCATCGCAGCGCAGCTTGTCCCAGAAGTCCTCGCGGTAAATCTGCGCCGCTCTGGCGCGCGTCATGCCGCGAATGTTTTCCTTGGGGTATGACCGCTTGGAAATGCCCATATTGGTTTCGCCGCCGGGGTCATGCTGGTCGTTCACATAACCGCCTTCGTATTTGAACACTTCCGCCATGCAGGCGTCGAAGTTGGCTTTCATTTCTGCCTCAAGCTTTCTTCGAGCAGCCGCCGCGTGACTTGCAGGATCTGCGACAGGATTTCATGGATCGCGGACAGATGGCCGTTGGTGACGTGGAACAGCTCCATGTTTGCCGCGAATTGCCGGTTCATTTCCCCGAGCAATGTCTCAACTGCCCTATCGTCTTTGGGGGCAGACAGAACCGCCGAGACTTCCTTTCGCAGCAGGAAGATAATCGCAGCCGCCAGCCCCCACGGCCCGAGAGCCGCCAGTTTCTCAATCAATTCGGATTCCATGGATTTCCCACCCTAGAGCGCGTTTCGTATCTTTCAGCGCGCTCAACGCGCCCATGAACAGCAGGGCCGTAACCCAACTATAAGTATAGAACCCGGTTGCCCCGAACCCCTTGACAGCGAGAAAGGCAAACATGGCTGTGTGCAGCGCCATGCCGAGCAAGCGGAGCGCCGGCGACCACCGCCATTCGCCATTGATCCTGACGCCGACAGCATGGACGAAGGCCGCAAGGCTCATGACCTGGCCGAATATCAGCGCCTGCCCATTGTGCAGATCTGCCCATCTCAGCGGCTCGCTATAGAGGCCAGCCGCCCAGATGTGAACGCCGAAGCCCCCGGCGAAGACGGCCGAGAGGATTTCCAGGCGCTTTCGCGCGGGGTAGAGGTAGCGTTGCATCAGAACGGGGCCTTGATGTTCGTCGCATCAACCGCAGTCAGGAAGTGGGGCGATTGGTTGCGTGCGATGCTGTTGCCGGAACCGCTGACCTTGAAGCGGGCGCAATCGGCAGACACCTTGTCGATGTTGCCCATGTAGTTGTCTTCAACAGCACCGTTGATGAGGTTGTTGATCGTGATGCCGGTGTAGGAGGTCGTCTTGATCTTGTTGCGCGTGACGCTGGCATTGATCCACTTGCCATTGTAGCCACCGATCCCCTGCATCTTCGCCCGCAGCGGGTTGTTCGGGGTCACGGTCCATTCGGTGAATTCGTTGTCTTCGATCACAAGGCCGGTGAGGTCGGCATAGGTCTTGGCCGTGGAATTGTACTTGCCGAACGCTTGAATGGCGTCGGGGTGGTTCGCGTCGATTAGAACGAAGTCGCTGGCCTTGTTGCTAATCGCGCGGCAGCGGTCGCCATTAAGGCGGATGCCATCAGCGGATACGCCGAAGATGACATTGCCGAGGAAGTCGTTATCGGGGGCAATAGTCGAGAGGCCGAAGTTGACGCCGAACAGATGGCACCTGTGCGCCACATTCCCAGAGCCAACAAATTGAATCCCTGACCATGCCCATGCCAGCCAGTCAGCCTTGGCCCAATCCATGCAGTGATCGGCATCATCGCGAGACTTGATGGTCATTTGTTCGAGCCACAGCCCCCCGTCTGCCTTGATCAGGTAGTTCGGGCTGGAATCGTTCTTGTTCCCAGCAGTCGGAACAACGTTGAGAAACCGAATTGTGATATTTGGGGACTTGCTTTGCGTAATGGCCGAGAAGGTCGCAGCATCGGACGGGTCTTCGGCCTCAACGCTCGCGCCAGCCGTCACAATGCCGTTCAGCGCCAGCGCTCCGAGGTTGCCCTTGCGAACCTTGATGACCTTATCCCCGGATTTCAGCTTGGCGATAATGTCGGCCACGTCCTTTGCCACAGCCCCACCGACAACGGGCGGCGCGGGGGGAACAGGAACCGGGGGAGGAACCGGCACGGGGTCGGGCGTCGGCTCCGGAACAGGCTCAGGAAGCGGCTGAGGTGCCGTGCCCGTCGCGATCTCGTCCAGAATGCCTTGAGCAAGTGTCTTGATTTTTTGCAGGTCCATAGCGGCCCCCTTATGCGTTGACTTTATCGAGTGTGAGTTCAAGAACCGTCCCGCCCGAAAGGAGCGTGGCGGCGGTGATGGTAAGTGGTTGATCTTCGACGGCGCGACACGCCTGCATGATGCCCCACGCCACGCCAGCGCCGCCCCTGCCCTGTCCAACGTTACCGTCCATGGGGTGAGGGCCTGTGTCGCCGGTATCGCATTTCAGGTGGTTGAACGATCCGGCAAAGAAGCCTGTCGGGTTTTCATAAACCCACTTGCGGGTTCCCTCTCGCGATGTACGGTTTTGAGTAAGTTGCGCCCCGCCTGTGTCGGCGTAACGCGCCATCTGGCCATGCACGATTTTCAGCGGTGCGGCGATGTCGGCGGTCGCTTTGGCAACTGCGTCGGTGATGTTGGTTTTGTACTGATCAACCGTCAGTCCGGGGAGCGATCCGTGGCCGAACATGTAAAGGTGATATGGCTGGACGGTGCCGACAAAACTCTTGAATGCCGCCCACGTAAAAGCGTTTGCGCCGCCCGTCAGATAGCTTGCAAGAGACTGACCGGTGATGGCGATGGTCGAGTAAGAAACCGGCCACTTGCTATAGATCGTGTGGAATTCAATGCCAGACTGCACCGCGCCACGAGCCAAGCGAGTGCCGGTGTTTCCAGAGGTTGGCGTCTTGATCCGGAACGGCAGAGCGCCTGCGTTGCCAAGGAAAATCGCGCACAAGCGAATATCGCTTGGCGGAGCAATACCGCTGCCCTGTGCAACGAAGTAATACCCCTGAGATTGGCTTTCGAGCAGGAACGAAAAGCCAGCGCCCTTGATCTGATATGATGAAATCAGATCCCCGATTTGCACGCCTGACCCATCAACCGCCCGGAAATCGCAGGTGAGCCAGCCTGCCGTGCCGGGAACGTTCATGAAGGTTGTTCCCTGCCACGTTCCTGCGGCAGGAGCAGCGTCAACAGTCTGGTAGGCCACCAGAACTGAGCCGTCCTCCTTGCGGATTCGTGCCTCAATCTTGGCAGGGCTGATGCCGGTATAGGTTCCACCCTCAATCACGATATTGGCTTTTGCAGTTGATGCATCGCCGGGGGTGCCAAAGGTGACTTGTGACGCCATGCGACGGCCATAAGTCGGGCGCAGTGTATTGGGGCGCAGCGGACCACTAGACAACAGCACCTTATTCGCGTCGGTGTTGATCGGGTTCAGGTTTCCCGCAAGGCCGAACGCGTCGGTCAGCACGTCCTGTTGAAGCATGCGGTAGCGCCATTTCTTAGTGCCATTCGTGACGCCTGTAGCGGTATGCAGCGTGGCGATATCTTGGGTTCCATCTGCAATCGCCTGAACGAGCGATAGATCAGGCCCGCCTGAGACTTCCGGGAATTCGCCAAGGATAAAAAACGCTTCCTCGACAGCCCCGTAATGCCCTTTCGATGCCGAGTTTCCGGGTCCGATGCGAGTCCAGCAATCCGAGGCTGACAGGTTTGTTGTGTATATCCCCGTTGAGGCAGTGCCGTTCTTGGCATAAATCGCGGTCGCCCCGGCCACAGCTTCGCAAGCCACGACATAAGTGTCATTGGCCGTTGCTATGAGCATGATCAGAATGCGCTTGCCAGCATTTGGCACCGCCGAAAGCGTGACGGACGGAAACAGGTTTGAGCCGCCATTCTTGAAAATGGCAGTCAGTTGCGATGCGGCTTGATTGAACCGCAGATAGCCGTCCGCCGTTCCTGTGTTTCCTGTGCCGCGACACAAGACTGTGTGGTTAGCGTTCGCCTCATAGTTGGCAACGGGCGTTTCTAGAAAGATACCGACCATAAAGCCACGGTTCGCGGGCTTGAACGAAGCCCCCGCCGGGAAAGCGAGGGCAACACCGCCCGCGTTGCCGTTTGCCTCTGCGTTCGTCTCAGGAATCAAAATGCTCATGTTGCAGTCACCGGAAGGTTCCAGCGGGTGCCGACAATCGGCAGACCCGGAAGGTTGTTGGCTGTGGTGGCCCCAAGCGCAGGGCGCGGGCCTGTGGCGTGACGGGCGTAAATCTCCTTAATGAGCGCGCCGGTCGCATCTGTGGCTCCTGGCGTATCGACCCCAAAGAATGGCTCGTTTGATCCGTCCTTGTAGCGGACAAGAACCTGTCCGGCCGAGTATCCCCCGGCCAGCCCGGCGATCTGGAGTTTGCCGGAGACAACAGACAATGTGTAACCCGCCGCCGCGATAGTCTGGTAAGACGAGCCGAAGTTCGTGGAGATTTCCAATTCCGGCATGTCAGCCGCCGCAATCGTGCCGCTGCCCTGCTCATTGACGAAAATATAACTGAACAGGCTCGACGCGACGGTAACGAGGTTCGACGCCGACGATTTGGTTGCCGCGCCGATGCCGTTGATTGCCCACACACGGGCGCGCAAATTGGCCCCGGAAGGCGTTGCGACAGAACCGCCCGCGAGCGAGATGGTTTCCGTTGCGGCGGTCCAAGTGGTGCCATCAAAAGAATATTCCATCGCATAGCCCGTGATCAGGCTGCGCTGGTTCGCGGGGCGGGACATGGCCGCGTAGGTAAAGCCACCTGCGACAGCAGTAATGACCGGAGCCGACATGGTGGATGGAACAGCAGCGGGTTGGTTCGCGATGTTGGGGAATGGCGTTGGCGATCCGATGCCAGTGAGTGCGCCAGCAACCGCGGACGCGGCATAGTCGAATGGTCGAGCGTACCAGTCATCAACCCGGCAGGACGGGTGCAGGAGTGAATTGTGCTGCCGCAGGTCATAGAGCAGGTCGTACATACGGATACCGGTCGAGGCAGAGTTGCCGACTTGCATGAAGATAGAATCAGCGCCCACGTCATCGTGGCCGACAGCTATGCATTCTTCGAAGATCAGCCCGTTACAGGCCGAGCCGTGAGGGTCAGTTGGCAAGTCATGGAATACGTTCGTGTATCCCGTACCGCCACCTGCTGCTGCCGATGTTGCAGTTTTATCGCCAATCGAAAGCAAGCGGCTGATTTTCGATCCGGGAGCCGCGCCGCGAAGATCAACCGCATCAATATGCGAGCCGACACTAAGGTGAATGCCCTTGTGGAGTGTGTCGATAATGGTCAGCGTGTTTGCGCCGCCGCCGACATCAGGACCGGCAATCCCATCACTAGCTGCCAAGTCGCGCAGGTCGCAATGATCAACAAGGCAAGCGCCTGTTGCATCGTTGAACGATAGCATGATCGTTCCACCAATCGGGGTGGGGTTGGCAATCTTGCAATAACGGACGGTAGGATTTGAACCTTGAATATCCCATTGTCGGTCGTTGCCTGTCGTGCCTGTCGTGTTCGCATCGCCGAGGCAATCTTCGATTATGTTGTTGTTGCCGGTGTTGATCAGGCGATAGCCGCTGAAATCAATGCCGGTAACGGTTTTGGATGAGCCGGAGATGGTGACGGTTGTTCCGCTCAGAGCAACCCCCGTCTGCGGAAGCCAAGATGCAACGGGCGTGAGTGTCGCAATGCGAGGGCCAACGCCAGCGCCATCGCGGCGAGCAAAGACAGTATCGTACCAGTTTGAACCAGCCGTGCCGGTGATGGTTGCCGATGCTGTCGAAGTCGCATCGCTGCCAACGCCGTTAGTCGCGGTCCATGTCGCATCGAGAGGCCCAGAGGCGGTCGATGTAAACAGACCCGACGAAACCGAGGCGGTCACGTCAACGCCGTTCTGGAACAGCGTTGTAAGCGATACCGTGGGGGCCGGAGCGCCGTCAGCAACGGGCGGGGTGAGCGTGTAAACCGTGCTAACCGGGCCTGTGGATGGGCTGATAGAGCCAGCCACGAGTATCGACGGGGCCGAGGTGCCGGGCGATAGGGTGAGCGCGCTGGATTCCGTCGATGCGGTATAGGACGATGGAAACGATGTTCCGTCGCCCCAGTTCACGCGATAGCGCATTTTTGCGCGGCGGGTTGCGCCGGTCGGAAGCGTCAGATCGTATGTCGTTGAGCCAGTCAGAACACCAAGCCGCGACGTACCGTTGCCCGCATTCAGCGGCGTGTTGGGGCCTTCCAGGAGGTCACACTGAATAGCGGGCGTATTGGCGGGGAGAGAGCCGCGCGTGAAACGCATGACGGTCGAAGATACCTGCGATAGCGTCGGCGCTGGAGCCGGGCCTGGGTCTTGGGCAACCGAAATGCGCAAGTCGGTCGGGCCGGTATCGACGTAAAGCCCGGAAGCCGAATTGCTGGCACGGACGACCGGATAAACGTCCATGCCAGCGGCAGATGTCGTGCCGCTTATGACGCCAGCAGAAGACAGCGACAGTCCGGCCTGCAATGCCGGAGACCCCGGCGCGAGGGCGAACGTGTCGGCGCCAACAAAATGTTGAGACAGGTCATAAGATGGGGCATCGCCCAAGACATATTTTTGATAGGGGACAGAGGTCAGCAACACGGGCGCGGCAGGGCCAGAGGCGCCAGCGCGAAACACGCTTGATCCGAACTGCGCGTTACGCCCTTTTGTCGTCCACGGCCTCACAGCAGCATATACCGGATTTCAGCGGCGCCCGGTTGGTCATTGTACCAAGTGACAGTTCTGCCGCTTGTGAACACAACCTTCTCGCCAGCGTCGAAGGGGATTTTCGTCACACCGCTGTCAGTCGAGAAAAATGCTTTTCCCGTCTGGACGTAAAATACGGCATCAGCGGAAAGGGCTCCGCTATTGCCAGTTGCGCCGCCCGCTAGTGATACGACTGCCATTCTATGCTCCTGTCCTTACGAGATTTTTCTGATGAGCGCTTCGGCGTAGACTTCAACGTCTCCGAATGACGATGCGAGGCCCCATCCGTAATTTGCGACAGCGCCAGCCGCGCGATGCCGAACGTCAAAAGCCTTGGCCCCGGCAATCGTCACGACACCGCAGACGCGGGACGCTTCGCTGTAGTCACCAGAGCTATTTGCGTTTGCCGATGTGCCGATCAGGGCGTCGGCGCCATCGGTCACATTGTAGACCTTGGCCTTGTGCCGACCCACGCGGGTTGCAGGCGCAGTCACTTCAAACAGGTAGGTGCCTGCTGGCAGGGTGATCTGGTTCGAGGCAAGGGCCGCGCCTGAGATGGTGTTCGTCTTGACCGTGTTCAGGGTGCGGGTTGTGTAGGAAGTGGTTGATGTGCCTGCGTTCAGGCCGGAAGCCTTCTCGTCGCGCACATGGATAAGTTGCTGCGATGCCGCGACAGCCGCCGTGAGCGCGGCTTGGGTCGCCTGTTGAACCCATCCGCCCCAAGTGCCGGCCACGCGGGTCTTGACGAAGACCACCCCGTCCGAGCGATACCATGTGACGGTCATGTTGTTGGCATCGAAGCCCTTGGCAAAGAACGCTTCGTTTGCCGCATAGCCAGAAGGCGCGTTCGTCATGCCGGTGCCAGCGACAAACCACATGCCGCGCGGGTTCGCCGCAGCGCGCGTGTGCACATCAGCGCTGGTTTCCGCCGTGAGAAGCGCACCCATGATCGCGAGGTTCGCGCGGAATGTGCCTGCATTGGCGGCGAACTCGGAGCCGTTGTTCGCTGCCAGAACGTCGCCAGTGCCCGCGCCTGCGTTGCCCTGCGCGACGAAGGTACGCCATTTCGCGGCTGACAGGTCGGTAGCGAATGTTCCGGAGGTATGTGCGGTGATGCACTCGTACTGCGACCCCGCCTGATAAACAAGGTCGCCAAGCACATAAGCTGTCGCCGTTAGCCACTGGCCCTTGGGCTTGAGGATGGTGTTCTGGGCGGCGGCGGCTGCGGCGGCGCTTGCGGCGGCTGCGGCTGCACTCGCGGCGGCGGTGGTCGAATATCCCTGTGCTGCCATGACCGCAGCGGCGTCCAGACCGGAAGCGGGCTCCTGATCGGCAAACCCGCGAAGCGCGCGACGGGCATCCCGGCGAAGCTCTGCGAGAGCGGACCAGACCCGCCCTAGTTCAATGTTCAGGCGAGGGACAAGGTTCTGACTTCCAAGATCATCTTGCCGCCAGGGAACCTGAGAAGCATCGACGAGGATCGTTGTCGGTGCGGTAACGGCGCTGGTGAAGGTGATCGTAGCCGCGTCGTCGCAGCCATCGACGAAAGTGGCTGAGACCGTGTAGTCGGTCCTGAGCACGCCGCCGACATAGACTTTCAGCGTGTCCATATCGAACAGGCTAAAGCCAAGGTCGAACGGGCCAGCCTGCGAAACCGCAAGGTTGATGGTCGTGGAGCGTGTGTTTTTTGCGACTGTCGACATGCGCGGAATGTGACCGCCGCACATGCCATTCTAAATGCACCCTATCGGCCGATGGCGTTCGCAAAGTTCGGTGCGCGTTGCGGCGCAAGATTCCCAGGCATCCAGAAATCGCCAGATTGATACAGGTTTGCCCGCTTTTGCGCGGCTTCCGTGAGGGCATCGGCACTGTCAGGGTCGAGAAGGATCTGCATCTGATCCCACCAGAGACGGTCCAGAGCCGGGCCGATGATCGGTGTTTGCCCCATTGGGGTGTACCGCTTGCCGAAGCGCGCAAGCTCCTGAGCGAAATTCGTATCCTGCCCTGCCGCCAACTGGAAGGCATTGCCGATGGTCAAGCCCCACGTGTCTTGCGCAGCTTTCGGCATCGGGCCAGAGACGTATGACGGGAAACCGCCGCCCCATGTCGCCTGCCCTGTGGTCGCGATATCGCCGACGATACCGAAGGCACCACCTTTCATAGCCGCCCTGCCCCAGAAGTTCGGGCTCGTCATGTCCTGCGGATCGCGCCCCATGAGGAGTTCGTTTGCCTGAATCGCGATGGCTCCCATCGCTGTCGCGCCTGCGGCCAAGTTCAAGCCGTAGCCGATCCGGCCCGCTATCGTCGGCTGCGACATGATCTGGCGGTACTGGTTCACAGTGAAGGTCATGGCGAACGACTTGAACATCATGCCAGACTTCGCGACCTCATAGAGGAACGTTCCGGGCGACATGTCATGCGCGGCAGGATCAAAGTACGACCGCGCGTAAAGGCTTCCGGTCGGGACAGCGAGTTCAATCTGTTCCTCGATCGCGCCTTGGACCTTGAAGAAAATCTCCTCTGCCTGCCGATAGGGAAGGTCCGTTGCATAGTGCCAGTGCAGCGGCATGGCGAAGGTCGCGCCGTTCTCAGCCTTGAACATGTGCTCCGGCTTGGTGAAGGCGGCCCAATCATCAGGGGTGACGCCGTGGCGCTCAAGGGCGGTGCGCAGCGCGGGGAATACCTGATCCAGAGGCTTGTTCGCTTCTGAGGCAAGATAACCGCTCATTTCCTGATAGAACGTCGCCCGCTCGCGATCTGTCCACTGAGCGAGGCCCTGCACCTTCATGGCTGCGCTTGACAGGCGCTCCGCAATCTCTGCCGGTGCTACGTCCTGCTGGAAGCGCGCAAGGGCTGTGCCTGCGTCTGCCATCGTATCTGCGACCCATCCAGCGCGGAGGAGTTCGTCACGGCTGAGACCCTGAAGCAACCCGACCTGTTTCGAGATCACGTTCGCCGGGTTCATACCGATCGAGGAGGCGGCAAGGCGCATGGTATTCAGATCGGAGGTCGAGGCAATAACGGCGCGATCCAGTATGGCAGCGGTCATGACATGACGGGTCGAGGACATGAAGGTGGCGATCCAGTCCTGCAATGCTGATTCCGCGACCAGACCGCCGTTCAGAACCTTGAACATGCGGTTCGCCCGGTTGCCGTCGGCTTTTGCCTTGTCGAGGAGAGCGGTATCCCCAAGATCGCGGGCTTTCTTTTCCCATAGCTGGCGCTTGTAATCGAGGCCCATACCGGGGTTCGGTCCAAACTCACGCATCAGAGAGATATCGCGGGCCATCCGGTGAACGTGACCCATGATCGACTTGAACGGGTCGCCGGTGCCGAAATCCTTGTTATAGCTGATCCAGTCGTCGGCCGACTTGAACACCAGAACACGCGCCTCTGAGTGCTTCTTGTACATCGCCGTACCGGAAGCGCGCCCATAGACCGCATCGTCCGCCTCTTTGCCGAAGGCGATGTTATCCCAGACCGACTTGAGAAGGCCGCGCGTCATGTCCTCCGATGGCATGGTGCCTGCGGCGCTCATCGGCTTGCCTGTCAGCCGGTCTTCCATGCGCGACCAGTCGATCTTTCTCGCGACAGAGCGATACCATGCCTCAAAACCAGCCTTCGTCACGGCGGCGCGGTTATGGACGTGAGGCAGGCCCCAATTCTCCAGTTTGCCCGCCAACCCGCCCGCTTCGTTGAACATGAGGCGGGCTTCCTCGAAGGTGTTGCGTACCGAGTCCGCCAAGAGTTTCGCACTGGCATTCCCAGAGGCTTCGCCATGCAGTTCGCGAACCACGTCCCGCAGGCCCGCAGCGTTCCGTACACGGCCAAGTAGGTCGCGACTGTGCTCCGCAAGGAAGTCACCGATCCTGCCCTGTAGCCGCCTCACCAGCGCGCGGTGGCGATAGTCCAGCCGCTCCACTTGCTTGATCATGTCTGGCGCCTTGGCCCCGGTCACTTCAGCCTGGAGTTTCCGAAGTGAAGCCATCTTCGCCAGCGCCACATGCCGGGCATCTCCGGCTTCCTTCTTGAACGCCTCGCGAATGTCTTGAGCGGCATATGCCTGAGCCACGTTGCGGGGGTGCCCTTGGCGCTCATACAGATCGACCCTTTCTGTCCACATGGTTTGTGCGCGCTTGCCGCGTTCGGCATCGACGCTGCCCTCGTCCATCGCGTCGTTCACGCAATCGAAAAATGTCATGCCGGTCCCCTTCCGCAGAGGTCAAAGCGGGCCGCCGCAGCGTCGCCCTTGTCGAGGTCGTCCAGCACCGTCGAGGCCATCCGCTCGCCCTTGCCGTCGCCCATGTCGATGAGGAAGTCATCGCCCTTGGTGATCTCGTCGCGAATGTCGGCGGTCATAGTGTCGAGGATGGGCCGCGCTTCCGCCGATGCAGGGTCGGAGAACATGTCCATCTGCTGCCGCGCGCCCATGTCAAAGAGGCCGTCGTCCATAGGACGAGCGCCGCCACGCATAGGAGTTTCTTGACGGGCTTCTAGGCGTTGGCGTTGGGTGACGGGTTCAATGCCTGGGGCGACAAATTGCTCCCCTGCGGCTGTGGATTCCACGATTGCGCCGCCTGAACGACCCTCTGCGCCGCCGCGTGTTGCTGTGGCGACTTGTTCGGGTCCGCCAGCACTTTCTCCGCCCGTGCGAGATACGCCCTGAGCCGTGGGTTCATCGAAGCCGGGGATCCAGTCATATTTTTCCGCCTCTGCCTTCGGGAGTTCAGCAAATTCAAGGTCGCGTTCGAGTGTCCGTGATACCAGATATTCAGCATCGCCGCCACGGGTTTGCAGTTCGTGCAGCATTTCGGCGCGCTCTGCATCGGTGAACCGAACGCCGGGCCATACATCGCCAAGGTATTTTTCAAAGCTGTTGCGCAGCATCACGTCCCCGTCTGGGAACATGTCGTAAGCGCCCTTCTGAACGAACCAGCCAGTCGGTGATTCCAGACCGCTCGCGAAGTCCTTTGCGGGAGAGACGTTCGGATCAATACCAGCGTTGTGTTCTATCTCGGCCATGCGGGCTGCAATCTCACCTGTCATGGCGGTTTTCTTGCCAGTCGTGAGTTCGCGCGCCAGCGCAGAAAGCATGTCTTGCCGATCGAAGTATCCTGTCGCCTGGTCGACCTTCAGCACTTCGGCCAGCCCAAGGTGATCGGCGGCCGGTATATTGTCGAGATCGGCCATGCCCTTATTGCGGAACAGGAATGGGTGCGTTTTCGTCGTGACGCCCATCGAAGCGAGTTCTTGTGCTGCCTGAGTTGCCTCACGCGCACCGGTGGCGGGATTGATCCGTGACGCCTGAATACCGCCCATGCTCTGAATTTTCTTTGCCAGCGGATTCTTGTGGCGCATCTCGGGAAAGTCGTTCGCGAATGCCGATTCAGCGTCTGCGATGGCCGCCTCTGCCTGACCGATGATCACAGGATCTGGCAACGGTTCTGGCGTCTGGCCTTGAACCGGGTCCAAGCGGCTTTCAATGATCAGCCCCGGACGGCGCGGTGGCGGTTCGGCGGGAAGTTCCTGAATTGCCCGTGTTGCGGCTGCAACCGGATCCTCGCCCGCGGCTATCGCCTGTTCTGCCGCCGTGACAACGATGTTCGAGTGTTCCGGGTTCCTGCCGATGATCTGAGGGGTTTTCGACCTACCGCGGAAGTATTCGAGGGCACGGCCAAGCGCAGGGAGCGCACCACCAAGGGCAGCACCACCAACCGCAGCCTGGATCAGATGCGATGGAACGTTCGGGTCTGGCTTGCCAAGTTCCTTCGCTGTCTCGAATTGCGATGGAAGCGTCACTGCCTCTGCCGCCGTGTTCAGGAACGCCTCGCGGCCAATGATCCGCAGGAGCGAGCCTTCACCGCCACCAAAGGCAAGGAACGGTAGTTGGCGCACGTCTGCGATCATACCGGCAGCGCCGCCGACAAACTCGGCCAGACCGCGACCGTTCGGGAGCAGGTCGAGGATTTGCTGTTCTTCGGAATCCTCTTTGACCCGCTTTTCGGTGACGCGCGCCTGAATGCCCTCCTCGCTCAGATCGAGGTCTTTCCACGCATCCGGGTTCGCTTTGGCTTGCTCGCGAGCCATGTCGAGCACCATCTGCGGCGCGTTCGGGCCAAGCATGGAGAACAGTTCGTCCGTCGTTTTGGGCTTCTGCGGAAGGAAGTCCATGCTGACAACGCTGTCTTTGTATTTCTCATAGATCGTGTCGATGCCAAGGCGTTCGGCGGCCGGCGCCGCTGTCGCATAGCCCTCGTTCTTGACTTCCATCTGCCGCTGAGAGTTCGCGTTCGTGTCGCGAAGCATCTGGTAAAACGATGCCCCGACGCCCTGCATCCATGTCGAGAGGAGTTGATCAGGCCCGCGCGGAGCCATCGGCTGCTGCGGTGCGTCCTCTAGGAAATAACTCATCGTCCAGCGTCCGCCAGTTTCGCGATATCGAAGGTGAACAGTTTGCCTGAAGCGTCGCGAATGTCGGTCTTGACCGAGCCTCCGATCACAACCTCCATCCGGTAGGTCGAGCCAGACACGGGAACAAGTCGAACGTTGCCCTTGGCAATCATCGAATAGGAGACCGGCTGGCCGCCGAGCATCGGCATAGACGCTCCGATACCCTGCCATAACGCCGCATCTCTAGCATAGGGTGCGTCGGCGCTAGGGGCCTGCATGGTCAGCACATCCCACATCGAGGGCTGAGGCGGTGACATGCCCTTCTGTAGGGCGGCTTCCACGTCCTTTCCCGCGACATTGATTGGCAAGAGCACGGGCTGAGTGCCGATCTTCTGGACACCGCCTGTGGTCAAGCCGCGGCGATTGGTGGCCTGACCGAGTGCGGTCTGGACCGATTGCTCCATCAATTTCTTGGAAGCATCAGAGTTCGGATCAACGCCACGAGCGTTTGCCGCATAGATCGCAGTGGCGAATTGAAGGATATCGCCCTGAGCCTGATCGGCCGCAGGGTTCGTGCCGAGAGCCACAGCAATGTCTGGGGAAATGGCTGCAACGCTTGTCGTCTTCGTCGGTGCCTGAACGAGCCCCTGATCGAGCATCTGCTGCCCGCGCATCGCCATTGTGGCGACCGCCTGATCACCGCCACGGGCAATCATCATTCCAGCAAAGCGCGTAACCGGATCGTCAGATTTCACTTCCTTGAAGACGGTAGCGGCGTCTGGGCCGAACCCTTCAACGATGGCTCCTGAAAGGAGGGTCTTGAGCGCAGGGTCGATATCTTTTCCCATGAGTGCGCCAACCGTCTCTGCCTCTGTATTCGTGAGGAACGCCGGTGCTTTGATGTAGCCATCCGCTGTCATCTGCCTCCCGAATGCCGCGCGAGCCTTGAGCGCGTCGATGAACGTCTTGGGGGAACCAGCGTCGAACGAAGGGAGCGGCGGCGGCTTGTCCTGAAGGTTCTCGGACGCCCACTTGATCGGGTCATCGTCCAGCGCCTTCTTTGTCGCAGCGTGAATGTCTTCCAGCCCCTTCACGACCGCGACTTGGCCCTCATCTGTGACCGGGATCGACTTCGCTTCGGCAATGGCGGCAGCTTGCTGCGCCGGTGACGCGGTGCGGAACGAGCCGAGGTTGTCGCGAATGTAAACCCCGACCTGAGCATTGCGGTACGAATCCGGGAACTTCGCCGCGAGCGACGCATCGTCAAGGATCGCCTCATCTGCGCCGTGCATGCCAGACGCCGCCGCCGTCGCGATCGTGTCGAGTTTGTCCTTCAGTGCCTTGTCGACCTCAGCCTCAGCCTGCTTGCGCAGCGATTCTGCTTTCTTGTCGACGTCGAGGAAAATGTTCTGCGATTGCTCCGGTGTCCATGCCACGCCCGGCAGACCCTCGCGGGCGCTGAGAAGGCTACCGAGTTCGGCAGTCGCGCTGTCGATCTCATCCTTATTGCCAGAGGCTTTCGCTTGCGCGAGGTTGTCGCCCCACCGCTCGACGAGCGCCGACGAAGCGTTATCCGCTCTCTGCCGGGTATCGCGCTGCTGATCTTCGGTCACACCCAAGAACCGGCGCATGACCTCCTTCTCAAGCGACGAACGGATATCAGTTCGGAATTGCTCTGGAGCGGACGCGACGAGACTATCGACGTAGCCCTTTGCGGCTGTCCTGAACCCATTCGGATCAAGCGCAAACTGATTGGACAAGCCCATCAGATCAACGGCGCCTTTGTTCATAACCTCAGAGGTATAGGCGACTGTGAACGCGGCATCGTGCGCCTGCAAAATCTCATCCGACATGGGCGAGAACATGCGGGGTTCAAGTTTTCCCGCAGAGGTACGCACTAATGTCGTCACTGGAACATTGCGTGTCAGGTCGTTGAATTTCTTGACGTACTCAGGGACCGTAGTCATGCCATCGGAAGCATTCCCGGCTTTTGCAAGCGGGCGACCGGAGAACCACATTGAAGCGGCGTCCTGAGCGTTCCCGTGCTTTGACACATAGGAACCGAACTCAGCATCGAAGACGGTATCTTGTGCTGATGGGTCCGCCAGAAACTCCTGCGCCGTCATGCGCTTGCCGAGGTGCTTTTCCGTCCACGGGCCGATATTCGCACCCATAACCTGATAGGCGCCGTATGCTCGATCGCCACTGGACGTGACTGGACCTTGGGCCTGATAGTTTCCGCTGCTTTCGATCGACTTGATGGCGTCTCGGTAGGACTTGCCGCCGCCCGTTGCGATGAGAGGATCACCGATCGTCTGGCGCGCGTAGTCGATCGCCTCCTGCGTTCCGCGATCTTGCATTTCCTTGATCGCGACGGGCTTCAGCTTCTCATAGGCGGTGTCGAGAGCGAACTTAGCCACGCGGAACACGCCACCGGCTTCCGGCGCTACCTGCTGGAAATTCGAGATCGAGCTGTTGCGGGTGATCTTGCGAAGTTCAGCCATCAGGGTGTCTTCTTCTTATAATCATACAAGCTGAATAAGGACGGTCCGGCGCCGATGATGCCACCCATGATCGCGGACGACGCCTTGGCCTGAGCGTTCTTGCCCTGCATTTTCCAGTCAGCGACTTCAGCCATGCGGTTGCCGTAGTCGATCCGACGCTCGCGGCTGCGCTGCTTTCGCACTTCATTGAAAATCGCCATCGTGCCGACGCCCGGCCGCTGCCCGTTTGCAGCGAAGGTGGCACGCATGGTCGCCAGTTCATCGTTCAGTCCGACGCGTGCTTCGGTGTCGGTCTGAATCGCCCGCGTCCGCCCGATGTAAGAGTTGATCTCGGCGCGTTTCTTTTCGCCCTTTGCTTCCGCAGCACCAGCAAGGCCCCCGAAGATCGAGGAGCCAGCCTGAGCGCCAAGGGCCATTGTGACCGGATCGCCCATTAGACCTGCACCTCCTGAGTGACGGCGAGGACGTGGAACGGCCCCGGAATGTGCTTGATGAACTCAAGCTCAGGGTGATCCCGATTGCCGAAAACGTTGAATTTGTACAATTTCGTCTTTTCCGTTGGGGGAAGCGCCACGTCGTCGCCCGCCTGATAAGCGTCAATCGTCTTGACGGTCCGGTTCGCGCGGCACTGAAAGCTGATCGTGTCCAATACCGAGACGGACCCACGGATGAGGCGGACCTTCAGCATGCCAGCACGCTCGCTCTGGATATTCTCGACCGGCCAAGGCTGCACTTTCGAGTTGAAGTGGAACCCGACCTGACTGTTCAGGAGAAGATTTCCGTTGTCAGCGACGACACCAGCGGCGCTGACTGAGGTCTGGCCGCCGTACCAGCCATTGCCCCAGATATGGACCGTCTCGCCCGCAAGGTGCGATACCTGGGCTGGGTTGTAGAGCGCCGCACAGTCCAGTGCCGCATCCTCTGAAAACTCCTCAAGCGTCCGGGTCATGACGCCGCCGATCACGCGGTCAACTATGGCCCAATAGCCTCCGAAAATGGGCGCTACGTTTACAAAGGCCCCGTTTGTTTCCCACGGCACAAAACCGACTGTCTCCTGCCCGAACTCCTGAAGCCAAGAGACGACGGCGATGGTGCCGTCGCCGTTCACGACGAATAGGTATTTGTCGGGCGAGTTCGAATAGATTGGCGGGCCACAGAGTTTCTTTGGGGTTTTGACGAGGTTCGAGTGGAAGTTCGAGATCGGGCGGACACTCCATTTCAGATAAATGTTGCCATCGAGGAGCGCCGCCGAGACCGTCTCCCCAGATCCTTCAACGAAGACGACGCCATCGTCGACACGCACCGGGCGCACCGAATTGGCCGCCCGGTTGTCGAAGGCCACGGCAGCGAACGTGGATGGGGTCAGGATGCCCTTGTCGCGAAGGGGTACGTAGTACAGGCCCCGGTCGGAGAACAGCAGCAGGTCGCCCGCGTTGATGATGTGGAGGAAGCGCGGCGAGTTTTCACCGACCTGCCTAGTTATGGCGTCATCGTCACGGGCGCCGACGCTCCAATCGGTGATGCTTCGCGCCGACGACAGCGCGACCAGATCAGGCACAAGCGGGAAGTCAACCAGAGCGAGGCGACCGTTGGCCGAAGCTCCGGCGCGCGGATAGCCCCGCAGGGGCGACATGAGCGGTTCGTCCCAGATCGGAGAGGTGACAGGCGAGATCACAGACTTTGCTGATACCTTGGACCCGCCGTTGGGGCCGTTCAGCATTTCGTTCACGTCCGGGCCGTCATAGAACTCAGTCGTCGCGACCGAAAGGACGCTCCCGACAATGGCAGTGATGATGCCTTGATAGTTCGTGTCGGCGCCGATCACCGGCTGGCCGACGAGGAAACTTGAGACAGAGGCGACCGTTATGTCAAATGACGGGGGTAGTTTTGAGATAACGGTGCCGCTCAAGACGGTCGTCGAAGTATAGCCTGTGATCAGGATTTCCCGATTGCCATAGCGAATGCGCTGGCCGACATAGGCGGGCGTCCAGACCGGACTGGAGGCGGTGACAGTGATGTTGCCGGTAACTGCTGATGGTCGGATCGTTACATCGTTGCGATAGACCCAATACGGCTGCGCAATCTCGCCGCCTGCGCCAGTCTCGAAAACCCACGAGGTCAGTGACCATGTGCCAGCGGTGTAGGTCAGGACATAGAGGAACGTCTCCGCTCCAATCACCGTGCGCTCGCGGAATGATTCAACCCATACGCCAGAGGCATCGGACCACGGTACAGAAGCGAATGTCTGCACAACGTTGGCGTTCGCGTCGATGATATCAAGCGACGTGTCCTTCACGATGAGGCCAAAGACCAGTCCCGTTGCGGGGCGGATTTCGATCACGTCTTCGGCGGTGCCAAGGTTCGATCGGTAGAACAGCCCTGCCCTGCCCTTTGGCGTGCGAGAGGACGTGACACGGATATTCAATCCGCCACGCATGGACTTCTGCCGGGCTTCGAGATCGTCGCCTTCGAGAAAGTCTTCGTTCAGAACCCCGAGTGAGAAGTCCCGCTGAGTGATTGCTTGTTTCCGTCTAGCCACGGCGGAACCGGGCAGTGGCGATCTGCCCCCTCATGAACGGCGAAGTGGCAGAGCGGGACTTCGACGAGATGGCGCGGGCGCGCTCAAAATGGACTTCGGCCTGCATTTCCATGCGCGCGGCTGAGGTTTCTTCCTCTTTCAGAGCGCGAAGGATCAGCGCTTCCAGTTTCATCTGGACGCCGCGGCTGAAATTGGCGCTCCACAGATCCTCTTGGGCAACGATCACGCCCTCGACGAAGACGCCGCTGTCATGGTCGACATAGACTGCCGCACCATCCTGGGTCCAGTCGATGTAGTCGCGGACGCCAGCGGTGTCTTCGGTCCAGAGTTCGCGCACATGCAGGATGGTCAAGGGCAGCGTGTAACCATCGTCATAGCCGAACTTCCCGTCGATCCGGGTCAGAAGGCTGAATTGCTGCTTGGAGAACTGATAAGCGCCGTCCTCAAGCTCCGCCTCGACGATCAGGGGCCAGTTGCGGGAGAGGAGTTCCCACTCGTCTGACCCGTCATTCGTATCAATCGGATACTGCCCCTGAGCGACAAGGGCAGCGTTGATGATCTGCAACATGGAGAAAGAAGAAGCCATGCCGGGGACACTGGCATGAGCGAATGTCCTGTCTAATGCACAAGGGGCGGCCGAAGCCGCCCCTTGCTAAACCCCAAGCCTCTCAGGAGGACTTGCTCGCCGGGGGTTATTCGTCATCTTCGTCGGGCGTTTCATCCACCTCGACGTCGATTTCCCTCATCCGCGACTTGACGATGGTGATCATGTCAGTGCGCTTCATTTTCTTCTCGGTCTTGATGCCGAGCGTCACCATTGCGAGCTTCAGCTCGTCGTTACTCATGTCGTCCACGCTGCGCGGGAGCGGCACTTCGACCGGAGCCTGATCCGTCAGGATTTCATACATGCCGCCAGAGTTCCTGATGTTCTCCATTGCGGTCACGTAATCATAGTCCTTTGGGCCAGCGCGCTTGGCGGCCGAATAAGCCGCCTCCTGCTCTGCATTCCCAGGCTTGTAACCCTTGGCGGCGGCGAGCTTGACCATCGTGGGCATTAGCAAATCTCCTTGGAGAGGTTGGCGTTGAAGGCGATGGACGGTGCCGTACCAGCAACGTCGAGATAGACGTCGACATAGCGGTAGCGGGTCCGGTTCTTCTCGGTGCGGAACGGCACGACAACACGGTCGCCCGCAACCGTGTCGCGGGTTTCCTGCGAGCCGGTAAGCTGCGAAGCTTTGCCGAGGAACACGACACCAAGCACTTCACCATCGGACCGGTCTGCGACGTTCGAGCCGATAATGTAGAACTTGTAGGTTTCGCCGGTAGCACCGTTGGTGACGATGCTTTCGACATTGAGGACCAGCACCATGTCGCTTGCGGTAGCGGCCTGTTGGTCATGCTGCGTTCCGACATAGCCGTCCGACGTGAGGGCGGCTTGGCCGGGTGCGCGCTTGATGAGGCCGGTAGCGGCGTCAAGCGCATAGGCGCGATTGAAGGTCATTGCAGTTTCTCCTTATTTCACGATTGCGGCGTTGGTGACAGAGGTCAGTCGCGTGGCCGCATAAGCGCCTTCAAGGCACAGGCCGTTGTCGTGCTCGACGTTCGTGCGGTAGAGGACGCCAGCTTCGGTCAGGCCGATATCGGTCACTTCCATCGGGGAGGTTTCCAGGCCGCAAAGCCCTTCCTCGCTGAAATTGATGGTGTAGATCGACGCGGTGACTGCCGAGCCGCCGCCGTAGGCCACTTCGTTGAAGGGCAGGAACGCACCAAAGGGGGTGAGTTCATAGCCGACAAAGAGCGGGATACCGCGGTAGCGCTCGACGCGGTGGCCCATGTCTTCCTTGTCGTTGGTGTACAGACCGGACACGCCGGCGTCACGAACGGCAGCAGGGAAGCGCGAGCGAAGAACGCGCGGCAGAAGGATCGCGTTCGTGCCGTTGTTGTTGTCGATTGCCAGGTCGAGCATGGTCAGCGACAACGCGCCGCCGCCAGAGGCCGTCGAGTTGGCGATCACGCGGCTTTCATAGTTGGAGCCGTCAACGGAGGTGGCGCCCGAACCGACTGCGCGGAGACGCTGCTTGACGCCGGTAAATTCACGCGGCTGCGAAGCGTTGTCACCGTTGACGAAGGTGTCGGCCCATTTCTTGGCCTTCGCCTTGATCTGCATGTTTTCTTCCATCGACCGGCGCGAGGGGCCGAAGCGATTGATCAACACGCGGTCCACGTCGATGTTGCCAGCGAGCGGGAAGCACTGTTCGGTGAAGTCGTTGATGACGCCACGACCTTCGGACGGCGTTTCGTTGATGCCTCGGAACGCCATGTTCGTCGGCAGAGCGCCTTCACGCTGATAGCCATAGCGACCACCGGGGGCGGTTTTGTAGGGCAGCATTCCCCAGAAATCGACGGCTTCCGGGAAAAGTTCGATCACCGCCTGTTTCTTGACGTCGGTGAACGTCTTTGCATATTCAACAAGGGTATGCGGCATTTTCTAAGTCCTTATGCTCGTTAGGTTTTCGTCTGAGAGTTCGCGTAGTCCAGCTTCTGACGAGCGGTCATGCCGGAGGTTTCTGGGGTGCCGGGCTGCGCAGTCGGAGCGGTGTAGCCACCGGGCCGGAGAAGGGCTTCGAGCGCCTGAACACCTGCGGATGTGGTTGTCGCCGCCTTCAGGGCTTCGGCTTGCGCTGCCGGAAGCTTTGCGGAGATGGCGCGGTCGATTGCCGCCATGCGGGCGCTCTGCTGCGCCGGGGTGCCGAGAGCCTGCATTTCCGCCTTGTTGGCGGCGTAGGCTTGGGAATATTTGGTCGCCTCGTAGCGAGCCAGGAGTTCGGACACCTTCGAGGCCGCAGCCGCAGGAGCGCCGATTTCCTTCAGGAAGGAACCAAGCTCGTTGTAGAGGGGGGCGATGGCCGGGTCGTCCGTTGCCAGTTTGACCGCGAAGCCTTCAGGAAGGTCGAGCCCTTCGAACTTCAGATCGGCAGGGATGGCGAAGTCGTAGGCTTCAGGCACTTGGCCCATGCGCTCCGCGATCTGGGCGTCACGCGCCACCAAATCCTGATAGTGCGCGGTGAACTTCGCCGTGTCGGGCTTGCCGTCGGTGTGGAAGTCGGCCGGGATGAAGGAAAGGTCAGCGGCGGGCGCCGGATCAGGCGTCACCACCGGTGCTGTATCGCCGCCCGGTGCCGGGTCTGTTGGCGCTTGCCTTGTCAGCTTGTCGTGAAAGAAGTTGTTCAGTTTCATCGCTCAAGATCCTCCTAAGATCGAGCGGGATGAAACTCTGAGCGTTGATCGCTTCTAATGCACGGGGGTCTGCCGTGATCGGAACATGACCTTTAAGGGTTGCTTTTTCCAGCAAATCCAAAAGGATAGCGCCATCAGGTGTTGAAAGCACTGAGCGCACCGCCGCACGTACCTTGTCAGCCGTCTTGGCGTCGAAACTGCGCAAGAAACTCATGTACTGAAGGATCGGACCCGGTTCACTGAGGCGGAGCGGCAGGGGCATTTTGTTCCTTTGCGATGACGGTGAGCTCGTCGCCGGAGGCTTTTACGATGTTCTTGAAGGTGGCGACCGGATCAACGATCTGGCCGAGTTGGTCCTGGAACACGGAGAACCCCAGATCGAGGTTCGAGCGCGTCACCATCACCTTGTCCTGATTTTGCGCCTTCTGAAGCGGCGAGATCGGGGAGACCTTTACCGACATGCCGTTGTGCGTGATTGCATCCGGCAGAATGCCAAGCTGCACGCCGAGGAACTCGAAGCGCTGAATCAGGGGGAGTACAAACTCGGTCCACAGGGGGGCGGAGGGTTTGCCGAGGCGCTGCTGCACCCGGCGCCGCTCATCCAGCCATTGCGCCGCCGTCGGGGGAGTGTCGCCGCGCTGGCGCGGGCCGTCCTGATAGAACGAGCGACGAATACGCTCCTCGATCCTCTCCTCAGCGAACCAGCCCTGATCGACATTCGTCTGGCGGTTCAGTTCGAAAATCTGGTTGCGGTCAAAGTTCTTACCGGCCGGAATCGCGGTTCCAGCGACGATGCCGTTTTCGAGGTCGAGAGCGCCATCGCTCGGATAGATCAGCGTGTTCAGGAGCGACTGATCGAGGCCGGTCATGACGATCTCGTCCATCTTATCGAGAACTTGCATGTCAGGAAGGGCTTTGCGGCCAGAACCCCTGCCCCACGGCTTGCCGGGCTGCGGATTGAAGCGACCGACGAGGAGTGGACATGCACCGGTAATCGGACCGATGATCTGCTTTTCCGGGGTGACAAGGACACCATCGACCGTGGCCTCGCTCATCCACATGGGATTGCCGGGGTCTGACCAGTCCAGCCAGAAACCCCAACAAACTTTCGCCGTTGCGCCCGGCTTGTCCATCTTCGACTTGATCTTGGGGTCCGACAGGTCGCCTTCAGGGAACAGAAGTTTCAGCGTCTCTGCGGCGACGGTCTTTTCGCGGAAGCGGTCGAGATATCCACGATGACCCGGCGTGACGAGGAGCTCATGCGGAAGGACCGCCTCGCAATGGATCGGCTGAGCGATATGGTTCGCTTCGACCCAGAGCGCGGGCGTGCCGTGTGTTGCCGCCTCAAAGCCCCATTGCGGCGCGATATCGTTGTAGTTCGATGGGGAGATGAGCTTGTCGAACATCGTGTCTTCGCGCGCTTGGGCAAGTTCCAGCACCGATTCCGCAATATCCTCCGGGATATCCTCAATCACTTCGTAGGATGCCCACCGGATTTCGGACGGGGTAAAGTACGTCACGAGATCGCCACCCAGATCTGTAGCGACCTCCTCCGGCAACGAAATGTAGGTATCCACGTCGTGCTGATTTTTCGTCGACGACGAGAAGTCGAACTCGCGGCCGGGGCAGCAGAACTTGAGGATTACCTCAATGTACGGGCGAATGTCGTTTCGGAACCGCAGGGCGGCCGAGTATCGCGTCTGAAAATCCTTTGAAGGCTTTCTCACCGGTCGCGCCCCATGCCGAGCGTTGGCTTCTTGACGGGCGGCGCGACGGGAACCGATGGTGCGGGCCGCCCTGGGGTGCCGAACATCGAAAGCGCGCGGAGGCCATAAACGGCGCCAAGGTCAGTTTGCAGGTTTTTTGCCTGATCCTGAACCGCTTGGCTCTGCTCAATCTCAGAGAGGCGCCGCTCTCTCAGCCGCGCTGCCTTGTCCGCTGGATCCTCTTTGGGCGTTTTCATGAATGACCTCTGCTCCGATGGCGAGCAACTTCCTTCGGAGACCGCGCGGCGTAAATGCACGTAGGCCGACGATCTGGCCGACGACTGTGGCGCAGTTCATGGGAAAGTGCAGAGGGAACAGGGCTTTCCGCTCATTTGGCAGGCGGAAGATCACGTCGCAGATCGTGTGTCTGGCATTCAGTTGGTCCATAACGTCGTCGTAGCGGTGTTCAACGATGATGATGGGGCCAGAGGCTTGCGGATCGAGGAACAGCCATGTGTCGTCTTCGGTGTACCCCCAGATTTCGACATGGCCGAACCATCCCTGCGGATAGATTTTGCCCTGATAGTTGCGAAATGCGCCGTAGTGAAAGCCGACAAACCATTCGAGGATCACGCTGACCTCCGCAGCGAGACGCGATGCCGGAACGGCTTGGACGCTTTTGGCTTTGGCTTCGACCCGAGGAGGATCGCGTCGCCTTCACCGCCGCCGAGGAGCGCGTTCTCGATCGCCTCGACGATATGCGAGTAGCGGTTCTTCCGGGGGCGCTCTGAATAGACGCCGGGCAGGCCCTTGATCTTCGGATAGTGGTAGCCGCCCGCAAAACCTGTCTTGGCCGTGATGCACGATGGGTTGATGAAAAACCCGTTCCGGCGCTCAAGTACCGCCTCGACGGTCGATCGGCGCATTTCCGGGTTATTGTCTGACGTCGCCGGAAAAACCCTCATGCCATGCGACTGGAAAACGTCATAGGCGGTCGTTTCAGTGCTTTGCGTGCCGTCTGCACCGCGCGGATCGCCCCAGAACTCGACTTTGTGGCCGGGATACTTCTGCGCAAGGTGCCGTTTCACACGGGGGGCGAACAGTTGGGCGCTTTCGTTTTCACCTATCAGTTCGGAGAGGACCGTCCAGCGCCCGTTCACGCATTGCGCGAAGCCAGCGGCGGGGGATCGACCGAAGTCGAGGCCGCAGATGATCGCCGCGCCGGGAATCGCAACCTGATCTGTGGCTGCGACATGCTCTATCTCAGAAAATGTCGGATATACCGCCTGACCGTCGGCATAGAGGCCAACCTTGTTCATCACGCGCCGGTCGATGAACTCTTTCGACTTTCCGGCGATGATCTGAAGGTAGTCTTTCTTTGTGTGTTTCTGGTTTTCTGCTTTTGGATTGATCAAGTAGACAATCTTCCCCTCGATCTTCTTTTCGATCAGGCCCGGAGGCTGCACAAAGAACTTCCAGCCATCCGGTTTCTTGAACTCAGCCTTCTGTTCTTCGGTCCACTCCTGCGGCAACAGGAGATCGCCGCGCATGTAGGGGATCCAATGGCCTTCCCGCGGCGCGTTGAGGTCGACAAAGCCGCCATGCCATGTCGCGCCGGGGCCATTCCGCATCGAAGGATAGCGGCCGCACCGCGACAGAAGCTCGTCGACCACGCCTTTTTCGCAAAACTGGCCCTCGTTTCTGAAAAATCCGGTGATTTCGTAGGAAGCGCAGACCTGCTCCGCCACATCAGCGTCGGGAATCGCGATGAAGATGACCTCGCAATCGACGAGCGTCCCGTCCCCGCTTGAGTGCCGGCGCTTCAGGTGATGGATCGCCGGCTCCGACCGCATCATCTGGCCCCACTCGTTTTCCGGGAACCATTCCAGCCACGTCTTGATCGTCGTCTCGCGGAGTTCCTTGTATGTGTCGCGCGTGATGAGCCAGCGCGTGCGCCGCACATTGTCAACGTCCGGCACCTGTTCTTCCGCGATTACCCAGAGTTTCAGACAGGAGCACGTCGAAGTCCCGCTCTGGATCGGGCCCTGGATGATCGAGAGTTCGCCCCGGTCCCAGAAGTATTCCGTGAGGACTTCCCCGTCGGGCTCATAAACAAAATTGCCTCTAGGCGTCTGTGGCAGCATCAGCGCATCCGCTTCTTCAAGAGGTCAGCGGCTTCCTTGAAGCGCCGCAGGGTCCATTTGACCTGTTTTTTGGTTTCAGCATCAGCCCAAAGATGAACAGACCCGTTGGCCCGTGCGATGGCAATCATTCGAACGTCCGCGTCTCCTGACATGCGCTCGATCCGCGACCTGGCAAACTCGATGGAGTCGTTCCCCTGAACGTCCTGGAAAGGCTCGCCACCAAACTCCTTTGCCTCGGGCTGCACCGTGTACCAAGAACCCGTGGTGGTAGAACGATTGTCACATGCGGCACATTCGATCGCCCCATCCTGCAAAAGCCGCCACGTCGAACAGCCACAGTTGCACACGAAAATTACATCCGGCCTAGGACCGATCTGAGTAACGTCGCCCATTACTTCACCTCCATCACGCCAGCGCCGCGCGGAAAGTGAACCAGCCCCGCCGCAAATAGCTTGTCCGCCACCTTCGCCGTCAAAATCTCCGGCCAGCCCAATTCCAGCGAAGCATCCCGCGCCGTCATCGCCCGCCGACGCACCGCCTCAAGCAGCAGTTTCATCTTGTCAGACCGCTCTTGCTCCGCAGCAGCCAGAACCCGCCGCCTTGCCAAGACCGTAGAAGCCGCGTTTCCCTCGATCGTCACTGATGCCGAACTGACAGAAGGCGGGCGCGGCACCGCCTCGATAGGGTTCAGCGCCCGCCGCATAGCCGAAACGTCAGGAGAAATACCGGACCGCTCCTCAACACAAGCAGGCAACAGCGCCCGGTCCACCGCTTCCCGGATAAATTCAGCCCGCCGACCCTTCCCCGCTACAGCATCTATCCGAGCCAACACCCCGTCCGCAAACCGCACAGGCGTAACATCACCGCCAACCTTCGCCCGACCAGCCATCAAAAAACCTCCATGCCGATATCGGAAATCCGATAACGATACCCTCAAACAGATATCGCTTCGCCAAAATGCACCAATTCCGATATCGGTTTGCACAACCCAAATTTAAAAAAATAAAATCCGCCAGAGGGGGAGACGAGGCACAGTTTCCGGCCGCCCGATTTTCCCCCCACCCCCTCCGGGCGCGACCACCCCCGGCCCCTCGATCTGGGCGGCATCCCTGCCCCATGCAGGCGGCACACTTGGGCGTCCTGCGTCAATTCCTGCATCATAGCGCTACGCAATAGTGGCTTGGCTATCGTCGTCACCAGATGGTGCATCTGTTATGGGGCTGATTTCGACCATGCGCGCACCGGGTCGGACGAACTCATAACCGCCCCGATCTACGTTCACTTGGACCGCCACAGAAGCTCCGGGACGGGGTTCGCTCGTGAACAACTCCACCATCTTCGCCCTTATATTCGGCGGGTTGCCTTCTGCCATAAGTTCTGCTGCGATATCAATGGCATGAGCGCGCAGGATTTCTTTCCGATCCATAGCGCGTTGAATGTATTGGGCTTTAAGTTCGCGATAGAGCTGCTGCACATGAGGCTGTCCCCACGCCTTCCAGAAGCCTGAATTAGAGAGGCCGGCGAGGGCTGCTGCCTGCTCTCCTGTTAGGGCTTTCTCTACCTTGAGCGTGATTGCGGTGCGGACGCGGGAGGAAATGCGGCCCTTGCGGGCGTTACCATTGGACTTGTGATCTACTTCGGGAAGGGTGCGAGCGTTCATGGCGGGGAGATTACGCAGGGCGCGGGGGCAGATACATGCACGGCCGTGGCCGGAGCGGGCTGACGCCCTTGGGAATATGGGGAGAGGCGCCCCGGACAGCATACCCGCCACATTTTACCTCTTGCATTGATACACTATTGGTGTATATTACCTACATAGGCGGATGGATAAGCCAGCCGCGATAGGTAGGAGACCTGAGATGACCAAGCTGACAATCGAGTGGACTGCGCACCGCCTCGCGAATGACGAGGACGAAGCTCGGGGCTTCGCCGCTGCCGAAGCGGTTATGATCAACGGCGGCGACTGGCACAGCATCGCCAGCGCTTTTCATGACGCAATGACGCAAGGGTGGGCCAATCCTGACGTCGATAACTACACGCTTTCGACCGCCGAACTGAACGCAGCCGCATCACTGATGGACGACGACCTGCGCGAGGCTATCCATGACGACACGCGCGCCACCGATCCTATCTGGTTTTTGACCGAATACCGCCATCGCCATTTCGATAAGTTCGGCAATGATTTTGTGATAGCATGACTACCTTTGCATCCGCCCTTCGTCTTTGCGGCCTCTCCCAGCAGGATGCCGCAACTTTTTTCGACGTGCGATTGGACACGGTCAAATCGTGGTCGGCGAACCGCAACCCGGTTCCGGATGGCGTCTGGCAAATGCTCGCTGATCTGTGGCGCAGGATCGAGGACGCGGCGGACACCGCGAGCGTGGATGAGGCAATTGCCGATCCTAGATCAAGGATGAACTGTAGTGCGGACGACATGGACGGCCTTCCGGGCGGAGCAGTTGAAGCCGCTGGCGCGATGGCGTTGCTCGTGGCTTTGGGCGATAGCATCAAAGATTAAGATTTAAGCATCGCTCGCTTAGCGGACCGTCCTACCCTCTGCTGGCCCTGCGCGCGGCGTGAATCCTGAACTTGGTGCGGCGCTGGTGCAACTTTTCGCGGGTTTCAGCTAGAACCCGCAGCGCATACGGGGGCAGCTTGCCGGGCCGGAGGACGACCTCGTAGCCGAGCGTCTGAGCCCATTCGATGAACGTTTGGGCGTTCGGGATCTTCGACGGGTCGTCTTTCTCGAACTTCGCGAGGAAATCACCGGCGATGCCAGCCACGTCCTCGACCTCGCGGATGATCAGACCGAGGTTTTCACGGCGTTGGCGCAGGAACAGGCGCGCATCCTCGAAGTTTTCAACTGCAATATCGGCATAGTCCGGGCCGCGCCCCGAAGTCTGGGGGATATGGCTCTTGGGCGTGAGGCACAGCTTGACCTCGCAACCCTCACGAGGGCAACCGCAGAGTACGCGATCCTGTTCGGCCGCTAGGATGATCCAGCCGAGGCGTTGCAGTTGCCGGAGAAAGAACTGATCGAGCCCCATTAGAATCCCTCGATCTCGTGTTGTTTCTTCAAGTCCCAGAAGCGTCCGGTGGCGTCGTGGAAGCCTATTTCGGCGGTTGCGAGGCGACCGTGGCGGTTTTTGCGCACGATCAATTCCATCACGTTCTGGACGGCTGAGATATCGGCCTGCCACTCCGTCTTGGCCTGATCTGTCACCTGCCCGTTCTTATCTAGGCGCGGCCCTTGCCGCTGCAACCAGTAGCCTTCGCGGTGGCAGAACACGACCTGATCGGCGTCGTTCTCGAACTGGCCCGTCTCCTTGATATCGCTCAACTGAGGCCGCTTGTCCTCACGACCGCCAATGTCGCGGGAAAGCTGGCACAGTGCGACGACAGGAACCTCCAGCATGCCTGCCATTTGCTTCAGACCGATGGAAACTTCGGTCATCTGCTCATAGCGGCCCTTCCCCTGCCCGCGCACAAGCTGAGCGTAGTCAATCACGACCAGCGCAGGCTTGCCGGACTTGAAGTCCAGCCCCGCCCTGCTGACCGCGGCATGAATTGCAGGGATATCCCGTATATGCCGCGGAATAATCCGCATGGTGCCCTGCGAAACCTTGGTGGTCGCCTCGATCCACTTGCGGAAGCTGTCCTCTGTCATCGTCGCCGGGTCGCGGAGATCGGTATAAGGGACACGGGAGATGGCCGAGGCCATGCGGGTTGCAAGCTCTTGGCGGGTCATTTCGAGCGAAACGAACGCAACACCATCGCCCCGATAGGCCACATTCGACGCGATTTCGAGCGCCAGAGAGGTCTTGCCCATCGAGGTTGCGCCAGCGATGAGACACAGATCGCCCGGCGCCAGGCCACGGATGATGCCATCCAGCACCCCTACCCCGGTCTTCAGGAACGCTGAGTGTCCTTGATACGCAGCCACGGCTTGCTCTGTCGCCTCGACCATCGCCTTGGCGAGCGAATATGAACTCTCGTCACTCGCACCTTCGGGAAGCCCCTGAAGCGAGTGTAGGATCGCCAACTTGACTGTCTGGCTGTCCTCACCCGTCTGGAGGCGACTATCGGCCTCAGCGGCGATCTGGTGAAGCGTACGACGTGCTGCCGCCTCCACAATCAGCTTCGCATACTCTCGCGCGGCTGGAACCATCGCGGCGCCTGCCAGCCGCATGAGATACGCCGGGCCGCCGAGGGCGCGGAGCCCTTCGTCCGTCTCAAGGTCTAACTTCATGGTGATCGGTGAAGCCAGATGCCCCTTGCGGATGCGGCTGGTGGCGATCTCGAATATGCGTCGGTGGACCGGATCGGCAAAGAACTCAGGCTGCAACACGTCACCAACCTGATCCAAGACCCGGTTCTCGACCAGTAGCGCCCCGAGAACCGCCTGTTCCGCCTCGACGTTGTGGAAGGTCATTGGCGCGCCTCGGACATGGGATAGTTCATTCATTCGGCGGCCCTCATATCAAACTCATCTGCTCCGCCATTGTCACCGTCGCTGGCGGCAACCAGATCCAAGGGCCGGAGGCCGTGGGCATCTGCGAGAGTGCGCCACGCATGTCCCGCTGCCAGACTGAAAACTCCGTTGCCGAGCAGGCGCAGAGCGCGTGACCGGGAGGCCATCCCATCAACCATTCTACGAAGTTCGGATTCAGCCGCCGCTTGCGCCAGTTGCCCTGCCTCGTCCAGCGCGACAAGCTGCTGCGCGCGACGTGCAATGTCACCGAACGCAACAGATGGCGCGAGGCCGGGCGCCATTGTGAGGACGGCAGACCACGCTGCACCGTCACCGGGTCCGGGCGGGAAAAGACAAGGGCGATGTCCGCCAATGCCAGTTGCTTCCCTCTCTCGCCCCTCTCGATCGCCGCTTCCCTTGTCGCTTGCGCCCCCTTCGTATCCTGAGCCGCCGCTGGCGTCGGCCATTGTGCCGCCTGCGCTGGAAGTGGAATCCCGCCCGCCCCGAAACTCTGGTTCGGACCGCCCTTTTCCGCGTCCGATGCCCGAGGCGTCCCCCACAGTTTCGCCTGACCTGACAGTTTCGGCTCGCGCTGGCTGTTCGCCCCGCCCGTCACGGCCTTGGCGGTGGGCCATAGGATCGACGATAGCGCTAAACTGCTCGGCGGGTTCTCCCGTGCCATAGTGCGTTCGGCATACTCCACTGTTCCCCGAGAATGGTTCACGTCCCCGCACGTCGCAGTGGGCCACCATGAAGATGCGGAGGCGCTCATGCGGCGCGCCAGTTTCAGCCGCCGAGAATAGGCCAACCGCAGGCGTGAAGCCCATGTCCCAAAGTGCTCGCAGCACGGTTTCGAGGCCGAGGGTGACGTGCCCGGCGACGTTTTCGAGGAAGACCCATGTGGGGCCGATTTCGCGGATGACACGGGCAACGTCAGGCCAGAGGTGGCGCTCGTCATCTTCGCCGCGCCGCTGTCCTGCCTGGCTGAAAGGCTGACAGGGGTATCCGGCAAGGATGGTGTCGATCGCCCCGCGGAAGGGTCTTCCGTCGAAGGTGGTGAGGTCGTCCCAAATCGGGGCTGGCGCGAAGTATCCGGCGCGCTGCGCTGCGATGATGACAGACCGGGGGTATTCCTCCCACTCGACATAGCATCTAGTGTGAAATCCGGGCTCTGCGAGCATGAGGCCCATATCCAAGCCTCCGCCGCCTGCGCAGAGGGACAGTCCGTGTGTGGGACGTAGCACCATGTCACCGCACCACCTCGCCCCAAGGCTCAGATCGCCGATGCCCGCCGTAGTGACGATATGGCTCAGGTGCGGCGCGCTCGGTCCACCGCTCGTCCGTCAGCCAGCCTTGCGCCCACTTGATGTGCTGCGGATCCGTGTTCGCCGTCGCATCGGCGTACCGCTCCGCTCCGGCGATTATGTCCTCCGGCTTGGCACCAGCGGCCACGGCGCGCTCGAAGTTCCGCCGCGCCTGAACCTTTCCAGCCTTCTTTGGGTAAGCCTTCCAGAACGTCTCGAAGTGATCTTCTGTCTTCTTCTCAGGTTTAGGTGGTGCGCTTGTTGAGGTGTCACTTGCTGAGAATAAATCACCCTCGCGCGCTACTGACGGTTCTATACTGACAGTTACTGATGGTTTGGGTGACATGGGTGTCACATCAGATATGACGTGGGTGTCATATCTGGGTGCATCAAATGTCATATCGGCCTTTTCGTCAGGTGGTGACATAATGTCACTTCGCCATGTCTCAGATCGTGTCAGAGTGTAGAGATTGGTCTTCACGGGAGAGGCGTTTCGGCGCACCAAGACGATGCCCATTTTCTCCATTTCACGGATGCAGCGGATCACCTGTCGATCTGAAAGTCGGGCGCGCTTTGCCAGATCGGTTACGCCTCTGAAGCATGTTCGAGATGTTTCATCGGAGCTGTCAGCGAGAGCGAGCAGGACCAAAAGCGAACCGCCTTCGACCGGCGCATGGTCCCAGACCTCAGTCATAATCTTGATGCTCATTTGCCCCTCGCGATGTTCTTGATCCGGCCTTCTTGCCGGTAGATTTCGACCTCGCGCCGCACGTCCGCGACGCTACATTCCAGCTTGATTGCGATGTCCTCGACGCCGAAGCCTTGGCCTAGCAGCGTGCGTACCTGCACCATCCAGGTTGTGTTCTGGTGAGGCGTCATTCTGCGGCCTCTGCGAATTTCTCGGTTTCGTTGCCCCAGACCGTCCAGCCCGGCCGAGACTGGCGAGCGAACAGTTCTAGATATGGCCCTGCGACAAGCGCCTCGATCCGCGTGTGCGTCTCGTCAGGCTTGCGGGAATGCTCACGGCGTGGCGCTTCGATGATCTGGCGAACACCCTTGCTGATCCGGCGCGGCTTGCCTGTGGTGAACATCAGGCAGACCTCAGCCTGCTTTCGCGTCCAGTAGCCCATGCCGATGCGGTGCGTCGTCTCTGGCGGAAAGAAGCCAAACTGCGGCGACTTCAGAGTCGTCTTTGCCCAGATGAAAGCCAGTGTCTTGAACTTGAAGCCCCATGCGCAGCCAAGGTCGATTGCTTCATCAAGGTGCGAGTCTACCGCCCACATGAACAGAGCGCAGTCCTTGGCCGCCAGATCGGCCACAGGCATCGCGACCAGATCACCATGCGTCATCGTGTGGTAGTGATCGACCTCCGTCCTGTGCGGCGTCGTGCGCTTCTTACCGTAGGTCAGGAACGACCACGGCGGGTCAGCGAGGATGGCGCCGTACTTGCCCTCTGGAAGCGTCATTTGCGCCTCTTGAGCGTGAGTTCAAAGCCGAGTGCGTTAACGACCGCGCGAAGGTTGCCGATTGTTGGCTGCGTTGCTCCGCTGAACCATTGCGCCATCGTAACTGCGGGGATTCCTGTTGAAGCAGACAGATTCTCCATTGTCAGGTTCTCGCCTGCACTGAACTCAGCGATCCAAATGACCATCGGGTCGATGCCACTTGCTAATTTGCGGCGGCGAGCGTGCCGCCTATGATCGTGGAGACGGGCGTCTTTCATTTCTGCCCCGCAAACAGGCCGCCGACCGTAGTCATCTGGTGCGAGCGGGATTCCATCGAACATGCGAAGTCGAACAAGGCTGCGGCGTCGGCTTGGTTGTCGTCAGCCACGTCCCATCCGAGTAGGACACAGCGCGCAATCACTTGAGCCTTGATCGCACCCTTGGCGGCGGCCTTCGTCCTGCCCGGAAAATCTCGTGCTGTGAGCGCCTTCCCAAGGAAGTGCCGTCTTACACTGTTCGGCATGTAGATTGCCGTCCTGACGCCCCTGAGCGAAGCCTGTGCCCGCGCGCAGATGGCAAGGCCGATCAGATCAGGATTTCCGTACCCGCCAGCCGCTGTCCCTTCGACCGCCAACAGGTCAGGCTGATACTTCGTGATCGCATGATCGACCAATCGGAGCATCCGGGCAAAGCGAACGTCCCATTCCGCCTTGCCGAGATTCACCGTCCAACAATGAGGTTTTCCCCCGGCCACGCCAAAAGCGCAGCCGGTGGCAATCGCGGTATCCAGAGCCAAAACTCTGAGGCTCATTCCGCCGCCTCAGACACTTCGTCCAAGTGGCGCTCGAAGTCGTCATCGTCCGCGTCGAGTTCGGAATCTGTCTCGTCGTCCGTCTCGTCATCGTCGGGGTCGCTGTCTTCGTCCGGGTCGGCCTGAGATTCGCCCGCCTGCGTCGAAGCGGTCTCAAACATGTCGGGCGTTTTCTGAGAGTTCCAGTGACCGTCCATCATGTTCAGCAGCGGATGGAGCGAGCGCAGAATATCGTCGCGCTTGTCCGGTTCCTGCTTGTCAAGCATACGCACGAAGGCGAAGGCCCGCTTGTGCAGTCCGGTCAGTTCGAGAAGCGACCCGATCTCCTCGCGGTCCTCCCCTGCCCCGGAGGCACGTTCTGCCTCGTTGGAGCCAACACGGCGCATGACGCCGATGATCTTGTCGGTGTGAGTTGCAATATCCACGGATATCCTCCTGTGTGGAATGATCGCCATCATCTCGCTTCTGGCTAGAGCGCCTGAGTGCTCGCATTCGCCGTCATATGACCCCACCAGAGGCAGCAGCATGCGAGCGGAGCGGCTTCAGCGCGCAGCCGTCGGAAGGCCCTCGGTGGGTGTGGGAAAGAAGTCCTCTGGTCCCAAGGCGATTGCATGCTGGCGGGCTGCCGCCAGCACGTCTGGTTTGTGTTCATCCGGGATCGAACCCCTGTCCTTCCAGCTTTTGACGGTCGAATAGGGTTTGCCGGTTGCGCGTGAGAGGGAGACAAGACTGCCAAACCGCGACACTATCTGATCTACATAGCTCATAGCAGCGCAATTTCAGCTATTTTTTTCCGTAATGCAAGCGCATCGTGCGCTTTACAGTTAGCGCACGTTGCGCTAAACATGAGCCCGCCAGAAGTGGGGAAATCGAATGCGACCGATCATCTGGAATGACCTTGATTTGCTGGCCCGCAAGATCGCGGCGCTACACGAGGAAGACCGCCTGCCAGCAGTGGACAGCATCATCTCTCGGGCGCGCTATGCAGACGCCTACCGGAAGCGTCACGGTCGCATTCATGAGGCGTGGGGCAACGGCAGCATCATGCAGGTGATCGGCATGGATGGCCCACTGCCGCCGACGTACCGCTCCAACGATCCGGCCTATCTCCGCGCAATGGCTCTGGTCTGTACGATCTTCGCTGAGCGCGCCGAAGGCCACAAAATCAAAGAGGCCGCATGATGGTTATGTCCTACATCACCAGCGACCGCGCGCTTGAGTATGCCCGCCAGACGGTTGACGCCCCGAAGGGCAGCATTCCCGATCAGGAGTTGGCCCGTGCCTGCGAATACATGGTCCTCGTGGGTTCGCCGGTCGACAAGGAGCAAGCCGAACGTTGCCTTGAAGCAATGACGCATGAAGCGCTCACCAGCCATAGCGCGCTGAGCGATGCTTCCGACTTCGTGATCGACACATGGACCGAGCGCCTTGTCGGCCTCATGGCGATCGGCGCGCTGATCTGGATCTACGTCAAGGTGGCGCTATGACCGCCGCCGCAGAGCAGGCGCTTATCGCCAAGTGGCGCAAGGGCCAGAACGTCGGTCCCGAAGATCACGTCACCACCATCGACGATCTGGACGAACTAGAAGGCTTCCGCAGCCAGCTTGCCGCGAGCAACAGCCTCACGACGGACCTCATGCAAGCCATCCAGAGACGCAAGGCGCAGATCGAGCGCCAGCACCGCTAACCCGCTGGTCGGGGGCTTTTTGAAAGGATGAATGGAATGGCAAAGATCAATAAACTAACCCCAGAGCAAGAGGCAGATCTGTCTGCAACGCGCGACAAGTGGCTGGCTATTGGGCTTTCAACCGCACCGATTGATCGCGAGGCGTCCAAAGCCGCCGTGGCAAAGATGTACGAATGCGCCGGGGTTCCAGCGCCAAATGTTTTCATTTTTCTAGACAGCCCGCGCCAAGGCGCGATTGCGGCGGCCCTACTGAAAGACAGTAAGTTGGGGGATCAGGTCAGGGCTCAGGTCTGGGCTCAGGTCTGGGCTCAGGTCGGGGATCAGGTCTCGGCTCAGGTCTGGGCTCAGGTCTGGGATCAGGTCTGGGCTCAGGTCGGGGATCAGGTCTCGGCTCAGGTCGGGGATCAGGTCAGGGCTCAGGTCAGGGCTCAGGTCGGGGATCAGGTCAGGGCTCAGGTC
>ERZ724506.38-NODE-38-length-52569-cov-6.827894_pt1 | contig 52569 bp, 60 predicted proteins | sample MGYA00376039_ERZ724506 | MGnify/ENA primary metagenome ERZ724506 (study PRJEB28724, sample SAMN07190887) | wastewater metagenome | isolation source: effluent of sewage treatment plant in Hong Hong | place: USA: Christiansburg, Virginia | collected 2016-03-01 ... | reverse complement strand
GTAGTCTTTTCTTTTCATCTCTTAGATTTTCCCAAAGATAAGAAATATTTTTGAATAATCAAAATATTTTTATGGATAGGGGAAAAATAATTTTACACGGGACTTATACAGAACCCTGGCTTCCATCACATTATAATCAACGCCGCCTGTGGTATGATTAAAGTTATTGTGCAAACCATACAATACAAAGCTTGTATCCTTCCCGGTGATAAAGCGAGTTACATGGACTTCAAATAACTCCGGGTAGTCGTCCACTAGCTGGTATTTAGCTATACCACGCGTCAGCTGCGTAGGCTGTGTCGGTTGAGCGTCATCGCGTGAGCAACTCAGTACCAGTAATAGCAATAGTAATAAGTTAGTTTTCATCGATTTTATTTATTTGCTTGTTTATGAATAACCAGAAAGCTATAACTCCAATGACTACCCAGAATAGCCAGCTGAGTACGCTCATACGTACGAAATCGCTAGGTAGCCAGTCGAAAGTCCACACACCATCTTCTACTCGTTTGTAGCTCCTTAGATGTATAAAGCCCTTGTCAAGATCAATATCTTTAACAGTGACTATTCTAGCGGTACCTTTAGTTATACGCCTCCTTTGCTCGATAGCTAGGAGTAATACCGACAACATACCTACAAAATAAGCACTTAGTATAGCTAGTATCATCGTAGTGGAGCTATGGTCTCAATGTAATACTCACGATCCTTTGCTGATAATACATACAGCTTGACCGGAGGTATTTCCAACCCTGTGTTATATACCCAAGGATTATCGCAAATTATCTGCGAGTAGCCCTCAGGTCTGGGCATGAAGCCGCGAGAGCCTTTGTAGTCTTTCTGGAAATTATCCCATACAAGAGCTACTTCGCTCACGTTAAGCTCCTTGATCCGTATACTATCGCTAGTTACTAGCGTATAGTTAGGAATAGTGCCTATCGTAGCTCTGGCGTCGATGTCAGCGCTAAATAAAGCGAAGAAAAAGTGTAGAATTAGTACATTACACATCTGCTAATTGTTTTTGGATGAAAGCGTCGACACTTTCCACTATAATGCGGGTTATGTCGTCTAACACCTTGGTTTTTATAATAGTACGACCTATAAAGTCAGTACGTTCCCCGTTTTTAGAGAAGGCGAAAGAGCCAGGAGTCGGTGAATCATAGAAAGCCATAGCTCTAGCTATTTTGAATGCACTTTCTAGGCTACCATATCTTTTCTCTAATCCTTCAATGAATTTTGAATAATCGCCTATGCCCTTACCAAATGGGACATTAGAGGCTTTCACCCCCTTATCCACGATAAGCCCATATTCTTCCATGTATATTTTAGCCGTTAGTAAGTCGCCTTCCTGACCTACTACCACGTTCATGTCAGCTAGCTTGCCTGTATGAATGTGCCCTTGAAGCCGTAGTTCCTCGACTAGTTCTTCTTTTAGCTTCTCTCCAGCTTCTAACAACGTGAATCCCATCGATAATGAATTTTATGGTGAAGCCTATCAGCATAGCTGGGGGTGCATAAAGTAGTAACCAGTAGGTAAGCTTTGTGATCCAGTCATTAGGCCCTAGTATTAAGTGCAATGCTCTCCACCAGCAATACCATACTAGCACAGCTAGTATAGCTGAAGCGTGTACCTTAATCATTAGTCAGCTATTAACTTGATTTCCAGTAACCTAGCTATATCTATAGCTTGGTAGTTCATATGACCTCCGCCGTCGATAGTTACGAAAAGTCGTTCGTTATCGACTTCCAGTACTCCGAAATCGTCGTCGAGATCATGCGTAGTAACTTCCATCGTATCCAGCTGCCCCTCGGCTCTCTGAAATACCACTTGCCATAGGTATTCCTGAGTACTGGCTACGGGTGGAGCTACATTAGTCTTTCGGTATTCTTCCAATTCGCGTTGTTCTGCCTGCACTTTCAGAGCTACCCAAGTGAAGCTACTAGCGCAGATGATGAATGCTGAAATAATAAGAAAACGTTCCAAGCTCATTCTATGTATTTTTTGAAGTTTTTACCAATAGCCAGACTTAGTTGCCCTGCTCTATGCGCTTTTTCCATTTCAGCTTCTGTCATGGGCTTGTCGGGTTTTCCATTATCGGGGAATGCTTCGCCATACATATCCTGAGCGTGTATATAAGCTACTTGGAATATCTCCACTTCTTGGTCGTAGTTATCCGCATGGAAGTAGAAATATTGCCGGAACTCAGCCACTAGCTGCATAGGCCCACGCACGAAAAATTCAGTTTTCACTATATTACCACGCGCTGAATACACATAAGCATAGAATTTATGGTACTGATTACCGAAGATAACCCATAAGCTGTGGAAAAACAATTTCTTATGAGCTAGCTTTATGCGTATGTGTATTTCAACATTCTTATTACCCAGCCATTCATCATAGGTAATACCTAGCCTATCCAGCTGAGCTAAAAAGAAGTTACCAGCTACATTGGCTTCGTGAGCGCTAGCAGCTTCCATCGATTTACGATGTAGAGCGGTTAGCCTCTCAATGTCGTTTTTGTTAAGGTCGGATATATGCTTCATAACGAGTAGCGCATGTCGATGTAATATAATCCTGATACAGCGTTAAGTAGCTTTTCGCCTTTTACTAACTGTGCTTTTGTACATGCGTAATCGGGGCCTACCTTAACAGCATCATACAGGATTTTGTATGTCTGCTTATTGGGATTAAGGCTAGGGATCAAACGTATAACAATGCTTGTATTAGCATTGAGTACGAATTCGACAGCTCCAGTTTTCAGGTGTCCGATAGCTGCTTTCAGTGTTTCCTCCGTAAGCGCAGTACCTGGTACAGTAGCTTTCGGTGCTATGATCAAACGTGCTCTGTGATCCACCTTAGCTTCAGGCCCACACCAATGCCTAGCGTAGCTTAGCACTACACCGGCGAATCGTTCTTTCGGGCCTTCGATTGTCATAGTTTCGGAAGTGCCATCGCTCTTTAGGATGATATACTTCCATTTGAAATCCTCATATGTAGAGCCTACGGGCTTTCTTTCTTCCATTGATAGGATATTATTAAGAGATTAGAGAAAATTGATTAGGCTCGATTTATTCCTTATTAGGCTCGATTCCTGGTGTTTTTTTCTTGGGTGGGACACTCCAACCATTTACCTGCATAATGAGCCCGATAGCAAACAAGATAGTGACAGCCATCAGAGAATAGCGTCCCCAGCTGTTTAGTGCATCCCATACCGCTTTACCGATGAATATCAGTGTAGCGCCACCTGATATAGCTACTAGCCATGCTACGATTACGAATAGTACGTATTTTAACATAATGTACATTTTGTTACCCCGGTTACGGGATATAGTGAAGTTTCTTGTAGTTCCAAGCTACCGACGCATTTGCAGATAGTGATCTCAGCTCCGAGATATATACCGCCATTATATGTACGATCAAGCTCTCTAGCCTCGTTGAATGAGACATCAAGCTCATCGACTATACATTTAATTTCATTAGCCGCCTTAGCTGCTTGGTACTGAGAATAATACAACCAAGCATAACTACCATTGTGGTATTCTACGCGCACTAGCTTTGTTAGGCTATCCATGATGCTACCTAACATCAAGCGTTGCCACATACGAGCTTGGGTAGGCGTTTGTTTACAACCCGGAGGACAATATGAACAATCCGGTAATACTCCGATTATGAGCATTCCGGTGAAGCAAGGGCCCGCGAAGGCTTCAGATTTTTTGTAGTTGACAGGCCCATTAGCCCAAGCGAGCATTGGGAACCTCGCTACTAGCTTATCAGGATGGGCCCCTGAAGCTACCCAGTAGCGCGACCAGAAGTGGCCGTTCTTGTAGTCCGTAGTGGTTTTACCCAGGTTAGGCGACGAGAATTCATCGTCGCTGTTGATAACAGCGAAGGTGTCGAAGTTAAGACAGTCAGAGCTAGCTAGCTTCTGAGTTAATTGCAATAAGACGCCGTCCAACATGATTAAGCGATTTTGGATGCTTTTAAATTACAAGCTCCAGTTACATATCTGCGTACCCAGCTTTTAGTTTCCTCGGCTGAATTCGCTCTTACTTCTTTGTATTTCCAAACTTGGCCCACGGTATATTCGACTAAGAATTTCATGGCGTTAAGCTTAGTAGGAGCCCTTACTAGGGGCTCCTATTGATATAGATGAATCATTCCCCAATATATAAAAATATTTTGGAATTATCAAAAATATTATAAACAAAATATAAAAAATTATCTACCAAGCCTGAGCTACATTTAATCTAGCTATTAATTCTACAGCCGTCTCGAAGTCGAATTCCCAAGCCGCTATAGCCGGCTCCATATCTGATCTAGTTGCCCAACCTTTTTCAAGCACTATATCGTACAGAGCGAACCAGCCTAGGATTTTCCCTTTTTTAGCGGAAATCGCTTCCGCTTCGGCCTTTGCTTTATGCTCTTCCGGTGTTTTGGGGATTGAGAAGCTTGGGATTTTCCAGAAAGCCGCATACTTAGGGTCTTTACTGAGCCTCTCAATATACGAAGAAAAAAAAATCTCACTTTTAACACCTCGCTTAATGGTAGGTTCTCGAATAGCTTCCCGCGCTCCTGTAGCCAGCGCTCGCGCTCATTCTTATTCAAGGGTAGTAGCTCGTCACGTTTGCGAGCTAATGTAGCTACTTCCAGTAAGCCTAGCGTGAAAGCATAGTTACCTTCAATATCTCCCTTAGTTTCGATAAGGGCTTGGAAATGAGCTGCAAGTTCTAAAGCTACAACACCTGAACTTACTTTTACTTTACCATCGCCCTTTAGTATATCTGAAACTAGCAGCACGTATTCTTCCCCCTTGTATTTTATCACATTATCCGCGCTAGTAGGCTCAAATGACTCTATAACAGCTAATGTATGATTGTAGACACTAAGCGTATCGACTTCTGATTCAAGGGTTAAGAATTCGGGTTGTATCGGCCTAAGCTCATCAGCATTAGGTGGCATATACATATCTAGCGAGTTGACAAAATCATCTCCGTAGATAGCAGCTAGAACAGTCGGGATTGAGCCGTAACCGAATGAGCCATCTTCATAGAAAGCCTGCTCGGTACTACGCATATCTATAAATTGCCTGAACGTGATGTCACTAGCATGCCCAGGCAATTCATACGTACGGCCGTTATCAAGCTTGATCCCCAGCATTCTGGAAGTGTATAGCTTTGAGAATCGAAATATGATCGCGCGGAGCGTCGGCTGGATACGGTGTCCCTACCATAGTGTAGTAGAAATTCAATGCGGCATCCACAGTTGGTAGTGTGGTCAGTAAACCAGCCCAAGCTTCATCAGCTGGGGTATATTCAGGCCCATGAGTATTATCATATACCAGCGTGGTGCCGATATTGATCTTATCAACCCCATCGGATGCTACGGGCCCCGCGGGTAACGTAGTACCTACAGCCGCTGTTGAGGTTGAGCTGGCTCCAGACGTTTGTATTTTAGTCATCTGCAATACGCTAGCTCCAGCTACCGATTGGTCTATCTTCTTACCGCAAGTAGGGCAATCGGTATCAGTAGCTACAGCTGTACCAGTACGCATCTGACGTACAGTGGTGTTGGCCGATACTACGCGCTTCCGCACTGGCAACGAGGGAATAGCCGCATTGAGGGCTTCTTTGTGTAATGGGAATACTAGACCCATGGTCATAGTCATACCCTGGAAAGCTGCTCCTTGGCTACGCACGCCGAAATTAGGACGCAGGCGTATCATCAGATTAGTATACTGCTCGATAGCCTCGTCCAGCTCAGCTCCCTCCAATGGGATTTCAGTTATTGGTTCCATTAGCTTTAATGATTTGCTTGTTAGTAATAACAACGTGCTTACCGTAGAGAATGTCCTGGCCATATTTAAAGCCGTAGTCCACACCAGCTTGTAGCACATTACCTTCCGCTACAGTATTATAGAATTCACGGGCTACCGGCAACACTAAAGCGAATTGCTTGTTGGGTACGGTATCTTGCACCATGTTTGTCTCAATCTGGGTGCACATGAACGTGATCAAGTAAATATAATTACCACCGTTCTTGATTGAATCAGCCAGCTCCAGCTGCTTATTAGCTGCATAGAGCTTGATGCTCGCTTGGTACACATCGCTACTAAGCGCTGTGTAGCGTTTATGCAATGAGTCGATTTCTTCTTGGATATAGTCGCGTTCACCTGCGCTGCTATCGGAGGAACCAAGAGCAATGGAGCCGACACTAAGCTTGGCGAGAATGAATCCACCAATAGTAAATGCCACTAGGACGATAAGAGTGTACTTCAGAAACTTGTTCATCGTTATTTGATTTAAGTTATTAAACAGCCACAGCTTGAGGCTTATACGGCGGTAGCTCGGGTGTTGCTAATTCACCCAATCCCCAATACCTAAGAGCGTCCCAAATGTGGTTATGATGTGTAGTAGGTGTAGGCTTACCTTGAAGATTTTTCGGCGGTATCCACACATACTTTTCTTGTTCTTCCATCCACGCGTTATGCACGACTAGGTACAAAGTGTATTCGTTCAGTAACCCTATACCGCGCTCTATGCTACCACCTCTACGATTGGCTGAATGTATATTAAACCCGTCCTCGCGTCTCAATAAATCAGCTTGTTCTTTAGCTACGGCGTCATCCATATGAATACGTCCCATACGTACACCCTCGCTATGCATCATGCGCACTAGATCAGGTCTAGTTATATAGTTACCGTAGATTATACACCTGCCATATATCCTATCAGGATAATCCATGTCTTGCCCTGCTTCGACCATAGCTAACGGGTCACCATCGTAGCCGTAGTCAAGGCCATAACCATGATGCCTTAGTGTCCTAGCTTCAAACTCCCTGTTCAGAATCCAACGTACTTTTACGTGGATAGCTCCCTCTACTACGCCAGTCTTGCCTAAACCATATACATTCCACTTATTAGCGTCAGTTAGCCTATAGCTTAAGATGGTAGTGATTATGGATATAGGGCAGAATTGGTTATCCCGGAATGTTGATATTAGAAGTACTGCTCTGGGTTCAGTTATTACATGAGTATGCGCCCAGAATTTAGATGTTGGGTTAAAATCCAATATGACTTTAGCTTTCGTACGCAGACGAAGCTGGTCGTAGATAGGATAGGGAATACCGTTGGCCTCGTTTACGAATAAATAATCGCGCTTTCCTGATTTGGCTCCCTGTTCATTCTCGTATACACAGAACTCAATACACGTACCTGTATCGAAAGTATAAATATGGTTTGTGCGATCGAATTTAACGATCCTAGCTTTTATCTCTGGGGTTACTTCTATGATAGTGGCTATATCCCGTATAGGGCCACGGCGCATGTTAGGGAAGCTCTCGCCTGTTATAGTGATTACAGCATTGGATTCAGTAACTGCTATAAGCAATAACCATTGTAGAGCTGAATATGTCTTGGATGAACTTGTTCCTCCTTGAAGTACAATGACATCATACTCCTGCCATGCTTTAGCTATTTGCCAGAATACACGAGTAGTGTTTTCGGCATTAAATGGAGCTGGTGCAGCGACAGAAGCAGATGTCATTGTCATTACTTACTAAGTTTTTCGATGTTGTAGTTGGCTACATCCTCTAGGATAAGGCTCATAGCGTTGATGTAGCGGATGGTGTGCGCGAGACACATGGCTAAGTTCATTTTGAGCTTCTCCATACGAGCTGGCGTGATTATGCCTTCGTCGTCGCGCTGTACTTTCTTGTAGATATTAGCCAGTTCAGTGCCATTGACTACAGCTGCTAACAAATCAGCCGTGCTTGATTTGCTGGGTTCAAAAATCGCGTAGCAGGCTCCGGTAGCTGCTTCCATCGTATCTACGTAAATATCGATAGGGTGTAGCACATCGGCCATTTTGATACCCATTTCCATAGCCATCAAAGCTACGTACCATAGAATATCGCCGGCTTCGTCTTTCAGCTTATCGGAGGATTCGCGATCCATGTGAGCACGTAGTGTCTCGCCTAATTCTCCGATCAATCCCAATAATGGATAATTGAAATTAGAGCCGGCATTAGGATAGCGTATTGTCTTAATAGCCGCTTTCTGGTAAGTGTTTAGAAGCATCGTGTTGTGGTACTAAGTGACCATATAATTCTAGTATCTCGGCTTCCACCTCGTCAGCTTCGTGCTCCGAAGTAATCAAACGCACATCACGTAATGACTCCGGCATTATAAGCTTGAATGAATTGATGGATAGCGAAGCTACTTTCTGTACGGGTACACTTGTTGTGAAATTACGTTTATATGACCAATGTTTTTCAAGCATAGCTAAGCGCTTGGAAACTTCAGGCATTGATTTTGCCGAGTCCAAGCGCTGGTATTGATTGAGTGCAGCGTTGTGTAGAGTTTCATAAAATAAATCCACGAAGTCTACAAGGTACTCATTTTCTACGAATAGGGGATGATCGAGTCCAGCCTGCTCATAACCGTCAAGGATCGCCTGTAACCTAACGTGATCCACCCGCGCGGTTCGGCCGGATAGCTTAGCATACCGGCGCACTAGCGTACATAGGGTGGTGATAGACACGCTGAAGGCTTCTACAGCGTCCATGCGCTGGAAAGTCTCAATGGTTAACAAGCAATCCTCTTCGGTCAGCATCTTAAATTATTTTAACGTTCGGGTTGCGCACGGGTTGCACATGGCCATCATAGCGCCATAATTCGTAGGTATCAATAAGCTTGATGACCTTCGGTGCATATGATGGGTCTTCCGCATACCCGGCTTTCTTGATAAGGTAAGCCCAGTATTTGTAATTATTACCGGCTTGATCTTTGATATGTGCGTACGAACCGTTCGTAAGCAATTTGCTATGATGGCGGAAACACCACCAAGCTGAGTTATATTTTGCGAATTTACCTTCGCTGAACCATACCCAGCCTATAGCTAACTGCTGGAACAAACCGTTTTTGGTCTTGGCTTTGATACCGAAATGGTTATTAGCCAATCGCACGTGATCGCTGGTACCGGCTGCCGATTCCAGTAGCCCCTGAGCTAGAGTAACTGAAGCGGGTACGCCGAATCGAGCGTGTTCTTCGATAGCTAAATCGCTATACGTTGACACGTAGGTTCTGAATGAGCTGGTCATCTTGTCGAAGCGAGCTACCCCGGTCGGCACTCGAGCCTGTGCATCATAAGCCAGCAAAGCTAGCAGCAGGCAGAAAGTGAATTTGAGCATGTTTTTACAGTTTAAGTTTAACGAGGGACGTTGAATTCCAAATATAAAAAGATTTTTTGAATCTTCCAAAGATTCTATCATTTATCTAAGAATCTAAAAATAGTTTCTTAGAATCTCCTAAAATCGATTATTCCATAACTATTGATAATCATTTGAGAATCAATAGATCGTAATCAACAGTGCTTTGCGCGTAAACACTTTCAATATATTCGCGCATTAATTCAGGACGGTACCGAGCAATATAAGCTAACATCGCTCCAGGCACCCACCCTATACCATTCAACCACAGATCGTGGTCATCACACTGTATCAATTCGCCGTTATCCCTTAACCACTTAGGCATATCACACTATCAGTATAACGTCTTTAGAAGCCCTGGTTAATGCAGTATACAACCACCGACGCTTTTCGTCATAATCCCAGTTAGCATCGCTGACTTGCAATAGGTTATTAAGCAGGATGAATACTGTATTGTAAGTAGAACCCTGGGCTTTGTGGCAAGTACATGCATAGTTGTAATCTACCATAGCGAACATAGAGAGTAGCGCTTTGTAGTTAGCAGCTGCCGCTCCATAGTCGGGAGAACCTTTAGCATATTCAGTCTGCTTATTCTTATAGAATTTTAGCGCGAGATTGAAATCAGATAGCGAGTCCTCGTGCAGAATACGTATGTTTATTTCGTGCCCCTGATCAATCATCAAGACCATACAATTGTATATCTTGAATCGAGCTGTTTCGCTAACGTAGAAATCCTCAATAGTATAGGATACTACTTTCATCTGCTCATTATTAGTGAGCACGATCTCTCCGTCTATCAGATGGCGCCCGTTTGATATAAGGCTCTCGCCTATCAATATACGGCCTTCGTGAACATCATCGCCGTAGATATAGCCTCTGATGGCTTTATTCATCTGCGCTGTAGTGTTCACAGTGGCGCATATTACGCGTGCGTAGTTGGGGTCTTCTCGGTATTCCCTTGATGTGAACTTATCAATAAGCATTTCGCGAAACCAAGTGCGTTCGTCTGTATCACCTGCGCGAGCTACATAAGTACCGTGACCCTCGTGTAAAGCCACGGTGTACTCTGGAGGTACTGAGAAGTCAGTTTTTAAGTGAGTGGCTAAACGCGTAATTGGCGATAATAGCCCTTGCCGAACCACCTCCTGTAAGGCTACTCCTGCGACCCTGTCGGTTATTTGGGTTATGTTAGCTTGAGTGCCTTTTACAGGTTTTAATTGCTCGATGTCACCCACAAAAATGTATTTACACTTACCCTGGTATTCCATCAAGCTGTCGAACATATCCGATGGCAACATACTGAATTCGTCGAATATGATAAGGTCATAGTACTTGATTGCTACATTCGCTGCTTTTATGAAATCTGGTTCAAATTCTGATTCATTGTCGCGTAAGCCCAATAGGCTATGTGGTGTGCGATAACCGTCGATATTGATCCCGCCCAGCATAGAGCGTAATACCGATATAGCTTTACCAGTCGGAGCACTTATACACACTTTCATGCGCTTAGACGCCGCTACAGCTAATTCGCGGGTTATCGTAGTTTTTCCGGTACCAGCTGCTCCGGTTATCCAGAACCAATCGAGCTTCAGCTTGCCGAGAATATACTCCCGACCTTTAGCATAAGCCTCATCTTGGCCTTCTGTGAATTTAAACTGTGTTTGGGTCGTACTCTCCATCCTTATACCATTGAGTTAATTGATGTAATGAGGCTCTAGCTATATTCTCGTCTAGCTGTAAGCCCATGATCTCAGCGAATTCTAAGTGGTCTTCTATCTGACTTTCATCAGATATTGTTTGGTTTTCACACAAGTCGTGATGTTGACGACATACGGCTATAAGTTTGTGTGGTACATCCAGTAGCTGGGAACCTCCTGATCCTCTGCCTCCGATATGGTGAATATCATCAGCTAATTTCTGCACCCCACTTATAAAGCATATCTCGCATAAAGGCTTTTGCGTGAAATCGCCTTCATAGAAGAAATCGTAATAGACTTTAGTGTGCTTTTTCATCTCATTACAGTTTTACGATCCACTAATTCGAACTCGTAAGTTTGCGTATTAGGGAATTCACCGAGTTGCTGGTCAATTACAAATATCGCTCTATCTTTCGCTAATAGCGGTAATAGCTCCATTATTGATTGACAAGCGTCAATGTCTAGTCCTAGGAATGGTTCGTCGATCAACATTAGGTTCCATCTATCATTAGCGATCAGGTCGAATAATCCTAGCTGTAGAGTCAGCTGTACGCGTGTTACTTGGCCTTGAGACAGATCACCGTATGGTATGACCACACCATCCTGCCTTGCTACAATCAAAGAGGTTTTGGTATAGGTTGCTTCTGGGTCTATATTGAACTTTACAGCTAGTCCGAATAATTTCGAGTACCTACCCAGGGCTATATTTAATTTATTGAATAGAGCCTGAGTAACATAAGCTTTTATGCCATTCGGTGATAGAGCATCCTTGTACCAGAAATCAGCCGCTTTCAGTTCCTCGTTTAGTGAATCTAGCCTGAATCCGTTAAGGCTCAATTCACTTTTACATTCAGCTACCTCCACGCTAGCTTCGTGGATATATTGTGTATAATACTTCGGCTTGGCTAATTTAGCTGTTTCTAAGGCTTTAGCTGTACTTAGAACTTTTTCACTAGCTATAGTGTATTTTGCTGTCGCTGCCTGATAATCTTGCTGTAGCTGCTTATTATAAGATTGCCCAGATTGTAGGCGTATTTCGAGTGCACTTTCTTCGTCTTTAGCCTTCTTATGATTAGCACGAGCTACATCCATTTTAGCTTCTAGCTCAGTTAGCCTATTGGCTTTTTCGTTCTCCCATAGGGAATATTCAGCTAAAGCCGCCTCGTAGGTTGCCTGAGCAGTTCTAGTAGCTGTTTCGTCATAAGGTGTACCGCAGTAAGGACATTCTGTCGCTATAGGCTCAGGCTTCTTTTTGGTTTCTCTTTTCCGAGCTGCTATATCAGTATTACCCCTAGCGAGTTCATACATGAACTCCTGAGTAGTGTTACGAGCTACAGTCAATGACAAATTAAGTTCGGTTATATCCACCAGATCGGGCTCGACAGGTTTCGATAGCTGCTTAGCTGCCTCAACAGCTTCATCATGTATAGCTTGAGCTACCTCGATGGTTTGTGCATACACACTATTCGCTTCCTCTTGAAATTTGGAGTAATTTGCGAAAGAGCGCTCAGCTGTATCCAAACGCATTCTATAGCCCTGTATGGTAGCATTAGTCTTCTCGATCTCAGCTTTGATGCGTTTGTAGTCGGTTTCTACTTTCGAGCGCAGTGTGTCTATCCAATCCATATTGAACAGCGTCTTGAAAAACTCGCGTCTTTCAGGCTCTGTGTAATCCGCCAAACGTCTGGAAGCTGAGGCCATAACGATAGCATTCTGGAATTGCATCGGAGTCATTCCCAGCAATTCTACTATCAGCTTATTGGTATCAGCTTTATATAGCCCCATAGGCTTATATACAGTAAGATCAAGCTCGGAGAGAGCTACTGTCTTAGGAGTACGCTCAATCTTATACCCCTTATCGCCGATAGAGAATGTAAGAGTTACTCTGGCTGATTCTCCAGTCAGCGAGCTCTGTATCGTTCCACCGGGTTTTAGGGAATCATCGAATAGGACAAAGTATAGAGCCTCGATGACACTGGTCTTGCCTGCTCCATTCTTTCCCCTGAATCGAATAATCCCATTATCAGGAAAAGAAAGTGTCAGAGGCTCGATTATAGATCGAAAATTTTCAATCTTGATTTTATGTAGTTTTATTACACTCATGCTAAATGTTGTTGGATGTACACTAATAGCATTTGATCGTTCTTAGCGTACTCCGCCATTATAGCCCATACATCCGGGCTGGCGTATACACCATCTTCTGGAGCTTGTTCTGATTCTGGGTCGGCTTTTAGAGCAGCTAGCTCTTGTACAATATGAGCACGTACTGTAGAGTAGTTACTGGGGATAGCTCTGATCGAACCATCTTCCAGTAATGTGTATACATACTTCGTTTGTCCCTTATCATCGGCACTTAGGTGGCATGGAGAGCCGAGAATACGCCCTTTCAAGCCCGCTGATGGTTTGTGTATGTGGCCACTTATATAACCTATGCGCGGGTTTGCAATACCTTCACCATCGAAATCAGCTGGTAGGTTTAATGTATTTATCGTTGGTGTCTGATGCACTACGATATAAGCATTATCGGAGTCGGAGAATAGCATGTGGTCTAAGCGCTCCAGCATATCAGCCATATTGGCTAAAGGCTTTAGCATGTAAGGCACGAAGCCTAGAAGCGTGTTGTGTAGCCTGATTATCTTATTGTCTACGATAGTAGCTAAACCAGCGTGTTGTAGTACGTTGATGCTAGAAAAATAGCTTGATCTGCCGTCGACATTGGCTGAACCTAGATCATGGTTCCCGGTCAGCAGTATGAAATCCAATGAGTAGTCGTGCTGTAGCTGGCTAACCGTAAGCACAGTTTTATCCATAGCCCGGATACTAATCATATTAGCTTGATCGAATAGATCACCCGCGCAGATAAGCGATCTTACCTCAAGCCTTTTACATAGTCGCCAGATGTCTTTAAGCACCCCTAGAGTACGTTCCAACATATCCTCGTCCCCATTAGAGCCACGGAATATGCCAGGGCCGATGTGTAGGTCGGAGAATATGATAGCCTGTGGACGGCTTTTAAAATCTTGTAATGTAATATCCATAGCCATAAATACAAGTATAGCCGAAACAAATGAATCGGCTATACTTAAATGAAGGAATGATTAATTCTGCTCGGTGTTCTCACCATTTTCTGGCACCTCCATAGGAGCTTCGGATGATGGAACCTCAGGGCCGTTAGCAGGCACTTCGGTAGCCGGTGCCTCGAATACGGGTGGCTTTGGAGTTGCCTTAACGGCGTCCTCCTTGAATGGCAGTGGCCGTGGGTCGAATCCATTTTGCAGTTCGGTTACCTGCACCATGAACATGCTCTTCCAGGCAGTGGCGATTGGCAACCCTTCATCAGGCTTGATGGTAATCCAGTGCCCGTTATGGTTCTTCTCGAACCGAGCAGTCACGGTACCGGTGAAAGTGCGTGCACCTCCGAGGTCAGCCCGCTGTTTGGGTGATGCTTCGGCGATCACGCGGCTGCCTTCGCCTGGGATGATGGCATAAGCCTTGGAGTCATTGTCCCAGTTGGCCGTGGAGTCGAGGATGACCACGGCAGCCTCTCCTTCGCCTTCTTTGACAACCTTTGGTGCACCCATTACCCGATCCTTTTTCGCCTTAGGCTCCTTAGGGACTTTTGGCTCTTTCGGTGCTTTTGGCTCTTTCGCGGGCTTCTCAGCTTTTGGTGGCTTTGGAGCTTTGCCTGGCTTGGCGGGTTCGCTGGCTTTGAGGGATGCTACGTAGTCCTGCACCTCCTGTGGAGCGCGTCCTACGTATTCAGGTAAAAGGCTTTTACCACGGTCGAACTCCAGCACCAAGCGAGCTACCGCTGCTCCAGGCACTGATTCGTGATACTTGGTTGGTTGTCCGCCCTGCCCATCAGCAGCGGCGAGCATTAATTGCATTACGGTCATGCCAGCTACATTCGCCAGCAATACTTCCTCAGTGGCTGAACCACCCTCCGATTCCGGCAACCAGTTTTTCAACGTAGGTTTGTCCATGTCTTGATGAATTAGTTTGATTAAAGATTCTTGAAAATCAATTCAATTTTGATAATTCAAAGATAGAAAAAGATTTTGAGAATTCCAAATAAAACGCGCATATTTTTTCAAAAAAGATTAATTTTTTTCGGGCTGGCTAATAAAGCCCGGTTTTCATCAATCCACGCGTTAGCTTGAGCTAATAAGTGAGGACAAAACAACTGATAGTTCATCTCACTGTAGCCAGTAAGGAAATAATTATCCAGCAGATACCCCTGAGTTCGGCTATCCAGTGCATTCATCATGCACATAAACGTCAAAGCATCTTCCGGTACTCCTGTCTTCAAAAATTCCTCTTTATAGACCATATCCATGTCCCTGATGCAAGCAGCGAAACGCTCATACTGGGCTTCTCTGAATATCGGAGCTACACCGTCAGTAGGGCAACCTAAGAATGCCTTTTCTAAGCCATTGCGCACAGCTACATCCACAGCTATCGAGTGCTCATTCGGTAGTCGGAATACTGACTTATCCGAATATTTCATCCAGCTATGGCCATGCCCTCTAACCATACTTTTGAAATCACCGTCATTACTGACTAAAGTCACGTTAGAAAAATTCTTAGTCAGTATATAAGCTAAGTCATCGGCTTCTAATCCTGGTACTACAAATGTAGTGAATGATTGTGCCAAAATCTCTTCAGCTTCCAGTCGGATAGAGGCGTAGTGCTCATTACCAACTCTAGCAAATTTATAACGATTATCCAAAGCCTTACGCCAGCTGCTTCCCCTATCTAGTACTAAGATCATGGGTCGTTTAGCTGACCTAGCCCCTGTACTCATTTCCAGAGCGTATATAGCTTCTGAGACTTTACGAGCTAGTGCTTCAGCCGTTATATCGCTTTGTACTGCGTGATATTTGCACATAACATAGTAGTTAGCGAGCTGCACTATTGAACCGTCGACTACGACCATAGCTATTGTTTTTTAGTTAATGATTTTTGTTTAATCCTATTGAGATAGCGCTGTTGCACTATATCTGATTTGTAATAGAACCATTGAGCAAAATCAGCTCCGTTCATACCTAGCAATTGGACAATACACAGTAGGTACTTGAATACGTCAATAGCCTCTTCTTTAGCATTATCGATATTCAGAGTAGGCTTACCGGGCTGGTGTTGCTTATATTTAGTAGCACGTAGTAGCTCGAATACCTCATCGCTCAATGATAATATGTATTTATGTATCATTTCGATGCGCTTAGGCAAGCTCAATCGGCTAGCGTCGTACATTTGCGAATTGAAGGCTATCTGAGTTTCCAAGAAGCTATTGAAATCGATTTTCTGCTGCACTTCTGGAGCTATATAACGTAGCACATAGGCGTTAGCTTCAGCTAGGCTTTTAGTGGGTGGTACGATATAGCTATTCTCGAATAACTTAGCCTGTGTTAGCATGGAATCGCGCACTGTATTGAAAGCCGCTTCGCCGTAAGTGAAGCCATCTTTCTGCTCAGCTCCTCTATCAATATAGCTAGAGTATTCGTTATCCATTACGACTAGAGTATACTTAGTGCCTTTTATGCGCTCCACAAGAATATCTTGTGGTATGATCATGGCTTCTTTACCTATGGTCTTCAACCGGATTGGGCCGTACACTAGCTCTGTGAAGGGTGATCTATCGCAGACTAATATAGCGTCATCCGGTAAATGATCTACAAAAGCATAGAACGCGTCAACGCAGCCAGCATAATAGTGAGCTAAATTGGCTCTGGCATATTCTGGTATTTTATCCCTCATGGAATAAAGCATGGCATTATAGCCTTCAGTCTTCAGCTTTTGCGCTAATAGCGCAGCTATGGTTGATTTACCTGTTCTAGGTAAGCCGTCTAGTAGTATTAGTTCTTTCATTGTTCTGCAAGATACTCCCTGAATTTTAGGGAACCTGTGAAAGAATAAGCGATATAGAAAGTTTCGCTATTAGCGCCGGTCATTACTATACCATTACCATGCAGGCGAAAGTATTCGTCAGCTATGTATTTTGGAGCTTTGGTAGCTAGATCACAATAAATAGCTACGGAGATATAGCCGCTTATCAGTATATCGTAGCGCAGCTTAAGCTCAGGATCAGCCGTACTCGGTTGTAGTTCACTGATTAATATCAGTAAACCATTCGAGATTAGCTGAGGTAAGTGCGGCTTGATATTATCCCGCAGTCTTATCAGTTCCTCATTGTTGATGGCCATCGATCAGGGCTTTACGTAGTGAATATTCCAAATCCAACTCATTGCCTACAATGTCAGGCCATTCCGGTAGTTCTTCATTAGCTACAGTGATCATACGATTATTGTAGGCTAGAAGTTCGTATACAGTATAGTGTAAGCAATGGTGTAGTGGCTCTAGTAGAGGAACTATACAACGAGGGCCGAATCGCAGAGCCTGTAGAAAATCGTCACGGTGATCGTAGCGATAATTATACAACTCAGTGCCGTCCGAGCGCCGTAATTGATAAGGCGAATAAACATCATAGCCCTGTTGCATAAGCTCATAAAGTACATCATTAATTATAGGTACTTTATAAGGCTCATGCGAGGGTTTCCAAGGCATTAGGATGAATGGTGGTCGGCAATTTCTGCGTGAGCTGGGCGACATATCTTCTAAGTCACGTACCAGAATATCACCAGATGCATAACCTTTAGTTATACGAGTAGCTTCTGGGTAAATCTTTGCCTGATCCAGTGTACCTATAAGCATGGGCATATTAGCGTAGAAGTGAGCATCGATCTCCATCATTTTGCGATATGACTCGATGGTGCATTCCAATCCGGCTATAGCATAACCTAGATAGGTTAGCTTAGAACCATAATTAGAGCCCATAATGTCCATGAAATCTAGCAAGGATTGCTGTGGTGATATATAAAGCCTGTCGAAATACTCCAAAGCACCGTATGGGAAGAATATATCGGCCAGTGTCTTAGTACGCGTCTCACGTGGATCAGCTCCATAGGAACCGTACAGGTACACTAAATTTATGCCGCGTTCCCACATCTTTAGCTGGATATTATCCAGATAACGCATGCCTACGTTCGATATAGCATCAGGTATGACCATACAATATAGTTCATCCTTCTGCGCTATTTGTTGTATGTAGCCAAGCACCGTCAGAAAGTTGCCTTCCCTCTCTATCGTATAGATACCCTGCTGGCGATAGCCATAAACAGGGAAGAATAGATACTTGTGCTTGAAAGTGCCGAATTCTATCGGCTTAGACGCAGTGCTGGCATTCGTAGCCATGTGAAAGAAAGCGTCGCAATTTTGGCTTAATAGTAGCATTATATACGAGTTAGAAGTAAAACAGAAGTTTGGTATTTTTCATCCTTCGAGTGCTCTAGTAAAGCCCAACCATTAGCGGAAGCCCGTTTATCTAGTTCTTCGACTGATATAGCATCAGGGAAGTGCTGTTTTATAGCATCTGAGTAATGGTATTCCATTATCACAAATTCCAGCTGTGAACGCAGGAGCTCGTAGATGAAAGTATGCTCTGCTCCCTCTATATCGATCTTAGCGCAGATAGCCCCTGTGCTCTTTAGGATGTAGTTAAATGGCAATAAGGGAATGTCAAGCTCTACTACTTCGTGTGTCTCGCTTAAGCTTGATGCTAAGGTATGCCTGCCTGTATTGACTCCCAGATTAACGTAGAATAGTTCGCGTTTAGTTTTCAGATTGGAGCCTATTACCCCGTAGTTTAGTGGGATTATATCTGCGAATTCTTGTATGTTTTTAGCTAGAATGGCATAATTGAACGGCTCCGGCTCGAAAGCATAAATTAATTCAGCTCCGGCATGAGCTATCTTAGAAGCTGCAGTTCCTATATGAGCTCCGAAGTCTACCCATATAGGAAAAGCACAAGTCTTATTTGTAGGCCTGCTCAGATATTGCTGTCGGAAATCGCCATAATGAGAGTCCAGAATCTGTTTATAGTCTGGCTCTTCTAACACGAACAAATCAGCTTTGTTAGGTCTTAGGATCATTGGATCAAGTTTATAGCTTGTTGGTAATTGATGTCGTACAAGTGAGCTGAGCCTAATTGGAAAGTAAGAAAGCCTAGCTCTATTTGTTCACCGTGCTTTTCAGTGTAGCTTTCGGCAAATGCTTTTATAAAACCACTGATGTTATAAACATCATACAGCATTGTTATGTAAGCGTTGCTGGAACGGAAACTAGCTACAGCATCCAGGAAAGTTATGTCTTCCCATTGGCGCTTATAGAGAATTATGTTAGAGCAACATGGGTATTCCAGCTTAGTGTCGATAGCCCTTAAAAAATCGTCGCCAGGTTGTAAGATGTGAAATACTACACGGCGCGAATTGTTTTTAGCCATTTCAGCCATATTGGCATCCCATTGTGAGAGTAGACGAGGCCCATAAGCCGTGGAAAAGCTATCTGGAATCTCAGCGCCTGGCATGAATTTGCGCACGCTAGGATTTATGCGAGCTAGGATTTCCATGTCAGTAGAGCCAGACATCATCCAGTCGTAGAAGTATTGAGCGTACTCATAATTCCAATGCGGGAATTTCTTGTTGAACAATTCCCAGTTGGTAACTAGCGGGCTCGTGAATGAATAGCCAATGATTTCACGCATCACGCCTAGTCGGGAATCGCAAATATAATCAGGTTCACTAATCAGTGCTCTAAGCAGTGCCAAATAGCTCTTTGCGAAGCTGCTGTCCTTTGGATGTTTCATATAGAGTTGCTTTGTGGTAATGAGCGTAATAACGTAGACACAATTCAATCAATGCGGAGAACATGCTCTTGTCGAAAGCTGAAGAGCGCGGTTTTAAACCCTCTACTAAAGTTACATCCCAGTCCAATTCTTTGAAGGCAGCTTTAAGGTGCTCGTTCGTAATCTCGAATGAGGTGAATTGCGTAGAGCCTTTGTTGATAGTTACTGGACGTACTCCGAATATCTCTTGCAGGTGGTAGTTGTGTACCTCACCGTCTGTCCATAATTCACCAGTGGCTTCAGCTAGTATTTTCATACCTCCACGAACTATGACTCCGAAGTAGAAGTTATTTTGTGATACGGTACGTATTTCGCGTTCCTCGAAACATTCAGCTGTGAACTTATCTACTGGGCTATGGTATAGCATGGTCTTATTGACCAAGGGCCCTACCACCTTGAGGTATAGCTCTTTGTCAATTACTACTCTTTCGACATTTACTTGTATTGGTTGTGCCATTGTTGGTAAGTTTGGTCGGGAGCCTAAACCCCCGACCTCATGGGATTAAAACTATTTCTTACCGAGCTTACCCATTAAGCCCCCTCCACCGAAGTTGTTAGGCGCGGGTTGTTGTTGCTTGCCGGAGTCCTTGAGTGGGCGAGCGCTCGCAGGACGCGGGCCTCCTTGGAATACATAATTCATCCACTCCATGCGGACTTCGGCTGGAGTTACACCGGCCTTGAAATACTCCCAGGCTCCGGTAGTCTGCCAGTCGAGAAGTTCATCCAAATGAGCTTGCGTCATCAATGGATTGGCCTCAGTGATGTCCCAAGTCAGCTCGATACGCTCAGTTTCGTAGCGAACTTGCTGGCCTTTCGTAGTCTTGAGGCTCTGCCAAATACGAGCATTGGGCCCGTAGACAGTGACTCCGGCATTGTTGAATTTGTTACCCAGAACCGTAAGCACTTGAGTACATAGGGACTCGCGGAACACGCCCATACGAATGGCTTTCTTGGGGTCTGTGTCGATGGTGAAATCGCCGGTCATAACGCCTCCCTCGATTACCGGTTCCAGCAGGATGATCGGAGCAAAATACTGAGTCCCATATTGGAACTTCGCGTAATTGTCCTTGTGGAGTATCGCTGCGATCCCCTCGTCATCTTTAGCCATCTCGACTGCCGTCAAGTACATGTTATGAGCCTCGTCTGGCTCATTAATCGAAAGAGCGGATACTACCCGGTTGTACTCGACAAACCATCCGATTTGCTCATAATACATGAGCCCGTCGGTGGGCGTAGTGTCGAAGGGCACGAGTCTGTAAAAGATTTGGTCTGGGCAATCCTTTTTACCCACTTGGTCAAGGTAGACTTCGCGTCTGTCCTTGTTGTCACCCCAGCGCTCTTTGGCTTGTTGCTCGATCGCTTCGCTGGCTGCTTTGACCTTGTTTAGGTCGAAATTGAAATTGAAGCCTGATTTCTGATCCATGCTTTGGGTTTTTGATTAATTAATCATTTCAGATTCAAAGATAAAAAAAATTTTCAATAATCAAAAATTTTCTATAACTTTTTTATAAAAAATTATGATTTATTGAATTCAGCTATGTATTTTCTAATAGCCGGAGCTATCTCCGAAGTGCTATTGTATTTTATATCCTTGAACTCGTGCCAGTTCTTTTTAGTGATAGACCAGTCTATATTCATAGGTACAACTAATCTACTGATGTCGATATTTAAGTAGTCGTAAGCTCGTGGGTCTACCATTATTTCCTCATATATTGGTGCCAATACTTCAATGAATTCATCCGCCATATACAAGTGAACTGAATCATGTATCGTGTTGCTGAATCGACTCATGTCGTGTGGTATCAGCTTACTGAGCACTCCCATAGCGAATATAGTCCATTCGCCACTAGAACCTTGGATCGGGGAGTTGATAGCTTGCCTTTTGGCTTTAGCTACAAGCTTTCTATCCAAGGAGTAAACATCCGGTAATCTGCGCTTTCTACCGAATAATGTGCGTACGTAGCCATACTTAACGGCTTTAGTTTTATAAATCTCCCACCATTCCGGTAGTTTACGATAAATCTTGCGTATACCATCTAGCTGGTGCTGAGCTTCTTCGTCGTCGATTATCTTACCGTTAGTAGCTCTACGCACGTAGTCCCTATAACCATGTACGCTAATACCGTATACCCCTGAGAAATTACCCATCTTACCCCAAGTACGTCCTTGCTTATAAGCTACTGGATCAGTATCAGCTAATTTTTTGAATTCTTCCAGGCTCATTTCAAGAATGGAAGCTCCTAATACTGAATGCAAATCCTGCTTATCGAGATAGGCTTGTTGCATAATAGGATCACCTGAGAAATTAGCCACTAAGCGTAGCTCAGCTTGTGAGTAATCAAGTTGTACGAAGAGTTGCGGGCCGTGCATGCCAGGTGGTGGGCATATGAAACATCTGCGTACAGTGTTCACTGCCCATACCAAATCCGCGTCATCGCGAATATACACGTGGTTACTAATGTTTTGCAGATTGGGATTGGTAGCCGAGATACGACCTGTACGCGTTCCGTGGCACTTATATTCAGTGTGCAATAAGCCCTGAGGGTCTGGAAGCGTTGCAAAAGCTTTATAATAAGTGTTGCGTAGTTTTGTAACCATCTTAATGGTCGAAAACGTTAACAATATATCCGAATTATAACGCTGAGCTAATTCCAGAATATAACCTTTATCGGTTTTGGCTTCTTTCTCTCCTTTGAAAGTAACTTTCAGAGGCATATTCATAAACTCCTCGCCATATAGCCATCGAGCCACTTTCGCGCTAGAGCCTAATGAGAACTTCGTTTCTATCTTGCCCATTTGAGCATCAATCAAATCCTGAGCCCATTTGGTTAAAAATCGTTGTCTTGGTTTTTCTTTTAGCCTTTCTTTCTCTAGCTTTTCCCGGATACCGGAAACGACAATCTCGCGTGCATTATCCTCCAAGTAGAGAAGATACGAGGCTACTTTCGGGTGAGCATAGAACTCTTTGGTTCTACGCTCAATTATCTCAGTACATTTGTCAATAGCCTCGGCTACTTGGCGTTTATCTATCAGCGATCCTCTGAATGATGTCCAAGCTAAAGCCCAAGCTGATGGCATTACATGTGATCTGAATAATCTGTACAATGTACCGTCGTCGTCATCGGCTAGAAGCATTATCTCGAATTGGATACCTGCGCGTAATGTCATGTCAGCATCCGTAGCACCATAAGCAGCTAATTCCTTCATTGGTATAGCTCCCCAATCCGTATCCGGTGGTAATTCGCGTTGATACCCTGCGAATTCAGGGAAGTAGACTTCTGTAATATATTTCAAACCATTCAGCGTGTTCTCGTCTAGCACATGAGACATTAACATCACGTCAAACCATTCACCCTTGAACTGGGTCATGCCCATACCCATGCACCATATACCTTCCATCATTAGGTTGTGCACGTATTTGCGTATCTTCTTGTTGGCGAATATCTTGTTCTCTATCTCGGAGTTAATATAGTCTATGCGATCGAACATGCTGAAACCCTCCCATTCGACAGTCTCGTAATGCATATAGGGTATAATAGTAGCGGCCCCAGGCCGAGTAGCTACTGACATTATCGTTACGTAACCTAGCCAGTGCTTCAAGCTAGTTGTCTCGAAGTCGAATGCCCATGTGTCATCCTCTAAAGCTTGTAGGATAAGAGCATCGAATTCAGCTTTCGTAGTTATGACATTGTGTCCAGTCAGTGATGGTTTATCCCTGATCTGTTCTTCCCCAGTGACGGCAAAATAAAGCTGGTCATAAATAAGTGTAGCTATCTTCGTTTGATAGGAAGCATTTTGTTCGATAGCGGCTGGGGCGTAGCACGGTATTAATGTAGTACCATTCTCGAGCTGAGTACGCGTGCCTACTATATCACTCATTTTGCCGTTGAGGCCGAATACTTTACTAACCCTGGCTCCTAGCAAAAATATAATATCAAAATCAGCGTAATTGCTAATATTGATTGACTTGCGCAATGTAGCGTCCGTTAACTTTTCACCTGACCTATTCAGGTAATCGTAGCTAAACTTGATATGCTCCGGTACTTGAATAGCACCTGACTCAAATAAGACACGGCACAGATTATTATAACCGCCTGAGAAATCGCCTCTAGGGTCGGAGGCGTTTAGGTTGTCACTTAGAAATAATACTCTCATAAGCTATATTTGGCTTTGATTATCGCAAGTCTGTGTCTAGCTAATATTACAGTTGAGCTGCAGGATTTAGCTATTTTAGCTGCTAGCATATCCTCTGTGAATTCCCCCGACTGTATCATTTCGATAAGCTCAACATCTGGTATAGCCTCAAAATCGGTAAGGTCGAAGTAAGGCTTTTGCTCGCCGAGTTCAGCTATACGAGCTTGTATCGGCCCTTTATAGACTGCATACATACAGGATGTGGATAGCTTACATGCGCTGCATGTAATATCACGAGCATCATAACCGATACCATGACATTTAGGTTCCGGCCCTTGAGCATCCAATTGCGCTTCTCGCTCTATCATAATCATCTGATTTATCCCAAAGATAAGAAAATATTTTTAAGAATCAAAATAATTTTATATTTTTAAATTTAGCTGCCATACTAGGTTCATAAGTACCGGCTTTCACTTCGTAAGTAGCTTTGATCTCAAGCCCTAGTTTTTCGTATATTGCTATACGCGCATTACTATGAGGTTCAGCAAACTTTCCGTAGTCGTAGAAATCATATATGTGCTTAATCGGAGCAGTTAATCGTCCGATACGACCTACATACTGTGTAAGCTCTATTTCGGAGGCTCCACCCTGAGCATATATTAGGACATCCATAGCTATATTGGCTCCTTCTTGCCATATAGTAGTTATAAGTACTACGCGTTTATTCGTACTTTTAGAGAATTTGCTTTTGAGCGCTGCTAGATCAACTTCCGAGCGTCCACCTACTAGGGCTATTATTTCGTCATCAGGGAAGCGTTCTATGAGAGCATCATATATGAGTGCAGCATGGCTTAGCTCATTTACGGTTATCATAATGTTGCCTGTGTTTATAGCCACAGTTTTGACTATCAGATTTAGCCTATCTACGGATTCTATTATGTTTGCTCTATACACTTCGTGATAATCCATATCGCCTTTAAGCCCTGGAGGTAACGGAGCAGTATGTAGTAATAACTCCACTTTCATTTTAGCATTTATACCCGCTTGATTTAAGTATATGGCTGATACTCTATGCGCTATATCACCGAAACATCCCATTACACGTATCTTGCCTAGATTGGACTTCATAGCGAATGGTGTACCTGAGAATCCTATTCTAGTAGCTACACCTAAGCTATTTATCAGCATATAGTATTCATTGCCAGCCGCTCTATGACACTCGTCGACTATAAGTAGAGTAGCTTCGCTTATCAGCCAGGCTAACGTGGGCTCTATCTCATTAAATCGATTGATCATCGATTTGTACATGCAAACAATAACATCACCTGGAATCACTTGCTGTCCTCTCAAATAGCCTACTTGGAATCCAGCGTTAGTCAGAAATTCTATAAGCTGTAAATATAAAGTACTATCATGGACTACAACGAATGCATGTCCCTCTACTAACGCATCCAGCAACGCAGCTATGATATAGGATTTGCCACTATTTGTAGCATGGTCAAAAATAGCTGACTCTTTGAAATCAGCTGTAGTAAGTCTTTCAGCATAAGTGATTAGAGCCTCAGCTTGATGTTCCAACATCGAGCCGAATGGCTTATCTTTAGCTCTTAGTTTATCCTGATCAAACTTGGCTATATTACGTCGGTAATCTTGTATTTCATATTCGACTTCTAGCTTTGCTAGGTGTTCTAGCCCATCCGATAATAAGCCTATTGGTATAGTACCGTCGGGCAATATAAAGCATGTCAATTCATCGAAATGCCCGGCTCTCGGGTTAAACTTACGATCTGTTATGCTAAAGAACGTGCGTAGCTCAGCGAATAGATCGTCGTCATCCGTATTTAGCACTGCATGGGTGTTAAATATTTCAACCAGCATTTGATTTTAATTTAGCACAATAGTCGGCATATCTTCCCATAGCTGACATATCGTGTAAGTTTGAAGGTTTGGGGAATTCACGGCCCCAGTTTATCTCGAATTGTGCATAAAACAAATTGGTTAAATCCGCGTTTGCAGAATCAGCTAAATCGACAAGCTTAGCGAACGGTTCCAATGAAGCATTAGCCATAGTTACATATTCGTGTAGCCCCTTAAGCTTGGCTAGCTTTATATAAGCTTCTTGTAACTGTTTAAACACATTGCTATTTATATCCTCGTCCAAACTCATAGCTGAATGTCGTCTCTGTATTTCCTGAGCAAATTTAGCTTTAAACTCACGTTCACTGACGAAAGATGCGAATACGGCCCTAAAGATGTTTTCCATCTCCATAGCTACATTCACATCTTTACGAGCTGCTAGAACTTGTAGTTGGGCTAGCTCTCTTTGGAATATAGTCCAGTCGTTACGAATCAACGGTTTATAACCGCGCTTAGTAGTATAACGGCTATATGTAGCTACGAAAGCTGCTCGTGTTGTGGGTTCGATTTCAATCGAGCTATCAACAAATAGTGCTTCGCTTTTTCGTATACGCTTAGTAACAGTGGCTACTGCCTTAGCTTGGTTTAGCATGGATTCAAATTGCTCCTCTGGCACCGTGAATCCCTGAGCCCATAATAGAAATAGTAATTCGTCAGCATCGATAGTAACTGCTCTCATTATAGCGTGTTAAAAGTTAGCAATTGGGTGTTATCAGCTATATACCTAACAGTCTCGGCACCTAGATCGTTTACATCTTTCTGTGTACCTTCGTAGGGTAGGCGTAATAGCTTTACTTTCTTACGATGGCGCATTAGTAAGACAGCCAGCTCTTTAGCCTTTGTTTCAAAGCCCCTATCTGGAGCTATTACAAAAACTCCATCGTACTTAAGTAGTAGTTGTAGTTGTTCTGAGCTCACTTTCCATTTATATAATCCGACAGCATTCGGGTACATAGTTAGCACGTCGAAGCATCCTTCCAGTAAGAATAACTCTTTATGCATTCTGTAAATAGCATTCCTATTATATAGCGTGTCAGCGCTACCGCGATTGTATGCGTCGAATGACTCGTTTTTATGTTTATCATAACCTCCTAAAAAAGCCCGACCGCTTAGATACTCTAAACGGCCGAGCGCTATATTGGGAAAAATGATGTAGCCAAACCACTTACTTGTTCTATCCGAGACAAAGCCTAATAAGGCTTCCTGCGCTATATTAAGTGGGATATTACGCTTCTCGATAACATAGTGCTCGACTCTCTGATTCAAGTATTCATTAGCCGTGCCTATTAGCTTAAAGCCCTCTGGCAGTGTCATGTCAAGTTTAGCGGGGCGCCTAGGCTTTTGTACGAGATGATTCCTATGTAGCTCTGAGTAGTCTACAGCTACTCCAGCTTGTCGTAGATAAGTGACTATCGAGCACGATAGTCCTGATCGATAGTCATTAACCCAGAATGACTCGAAGTTAAAGCATAATGATTTATCATTATGGCTTGAATCCGGGTTGCATCTCCACCAGCCCTTAGTGCCTTCCGTAAGGTCTGGATGCAATGATTTTATCTCTTGAAAAATCGAGCCCAAGGTATATGGTTTTGGGCCTAATCGATTTTTATCCTCCATTCAATCAATTGATCAATGGATAAATAAAAAATCGATTAGGCTCGATTATTATCATTTCTTTTTCTCAGCCGCTCTCTTCGGTTCGATGATAAAGTGCAGGCTCTCCTGAGCCCGAGTGTAAGCAACGTACTGTAGGTTTCGAGCCTGTTCAAGCTGCCAATCCTGTTGATTCTTACGTCTTTGTTCCAGCAATGAATGTTGTAGGATAAAAACCCTAGGCCATTCCAAGCCCTTAGCCCTATGCACTGTCGAGAATAGAACGCCCTCAGTCTGTTCGCCAAATAGCTTCTTAATAAATCTACATAAGCTATCAAGCGAGTTTATCTCGTCTACGTTGAAAATCATATGGTTAATACAGCCGATACGATCGGCTAGATATTCATATGTAGGCGTTTCCATCAATTCATCCAAACCCATATTAGGGAATACTACCTGCAATCGGTCGAGAGTATCCGATAATTTGCTTGCCATAGCTGCACTCAAATCAGCTAGATCGGGAGTCTTAAATGATTTGGCGAACTTGATTAGCCCTTCCCCAATATCAGTCCCTTGTATGATGGCTTTACGCCCCTCAGCCAATAAAGAGAAACAAGCTTTAATCAATGGTTTAACATTCCGGCATAATACAGCATCTCCGGGTCGTACCATGTCTAAGGTCTGATTATAGTATACAGCACCTTCTTTAGCATTTTCAGCAGGCGTAATTTCAGTATCCACACATCTAGTGTAGTCTAGTACTGCTTTTGAGCATCTCCAACATACTGATAGTGGTAATATATCTGCGGACTCAGAATATCTATCCCACGCCTTAACATCAGCTCCAGTAAACCCGTAGATAGCCTGACTCTTATCACCCACAGCTATAATCTTACCATCCTTAGCTAAAACTCTACGATAGATCGCCCATTGAGCTGCGTTCAGGTCTTGAGCTTCATCGATGAAAACATACTTATATTTCGGTATCATCAATTGCTCTTCTGGTAGAGTAGCTGCGAAGAAAAGCATATCGGTGAAATCCATATGAGCGCGATCGTTGTACAGCATAGTGCATAAATGCTTAGCTGCTAGTCTTTGATTTTCATCTAGTACTAAACCATGTTTTATGCATAAATGACGTAAACCATCCGTGTTTGATACAAGTTCTAAACGCATGTAATTTGTGAGCGCTTTTATGCTTTTGAAAGTAGCCTCACGCTCAGCTACATCTTTTAGCCATTCCCAATCAGGAAGTTTCAGTAAGGCTCCGAAATGCCGCTCTAGTTTATTGTCGTCTTTGACGATCCCGCGTGGTAGGAATGAGCGTCCTAGAGAATGGCTAGTTCTACAAATTACATTATCCATGCCCTTGAAGCGTTCCTCAAGCTCGGTCTTAATCGAACGATTAAAACAACCTATCTGCACCATCTCGTGAGCTGGTAATGACTTAACTGCCATTACGATTGTGGTTGTTTTCCCTGAGCCCGCCTTCGCGTTTAGTAAGATATTACGCATCACAGGTGAGATAGCTGCGTCGATAAACTGTTGTTGTTGAGGAGTTGGATTTAAGCTCATCTTTCCTATTTTTTTTGATAGATCAAAGATAAGAATATTTTTCTAAGATCAAAAATTTTTTTATCATTTTTTAAAATAATCTGCGAATCTATTGTAAAGTTCTTCCAAAGCCTGCGAAAAGAAGCTATCACGCACAGCTTCTGTCCTACCGTACTTACCGAAAGCTTTTCTATCCTTGAAAGGAATACTTAACGCACGGCATTCTTCTCTCCATATAGTAACTTGAGCGCTACAATAGCTTATTGTTAGCTCGTTTACAGCTGTTAATACAAATAGCATAAGAGCTGTGAAATCAGCTATATTACTGGTATAAGTGATTAGCTCGAACGTTCCGCGCTCTATTCTAGTTACAGAAGCTTTATCGTCCATGAATTGTGCAATTAATCTAGCGATAGCGAAATAGTTAGCTGAATTATACTTAGCTACGGTTACGACTAATCTAGTACAATGAGTAGATTGAGCCCATTCTATTGTGGTTAATAAACGCATAACCATATCTGCCCATTCATTGTAGTTAGCTATGGGTACATCCTGTAGCCTCGTAATAGCTAACTGAATATCGCTTTTTCGATTCATACTCGCTGTTTGGCCTCGCGCGCTCGTGCACCCGTGCTACATGCGCGTATACGCGCGGGCATTATTAAATTTATCCCTAAAGGAAAAAATAATAATAAAAATCAATTCTCCAAATAAAGTTTAAAATATTTTTAAATTATTTTGATATTTGTTTTTGGGTTTTCACAGCTACGCTGTGAAAACGTTTGTGCAGCGCAGCTGCACAAACCTAGAACCTATAGTCTTTTAGCTTAAAGGCTTATATAGTTATATGCCCGCGCGTATACGCGCATGTAGCACGGGCGCGTAGGCACACACGTAGGCGCGCGAAGCTAAAAGAGGGAGCGCAAATGGCTCCCCCGCAAGTCCGAAAAAAAGAAAGGTTTAACAGAAGATCAATATGCTTTAGTCATAGTAGACATAAGCGTTTCTTGTAGCACTATTTTGTTCGACACAAGCTCGATTATGCCCTTTTCAATCATAGACCTTGAAGCAGCGTACATTGTTTGATAAGGCAGATTGTAATATCTAGCCAAATCAGTTAAGCACATTATGCACGCTGCTTTCCCATTTAGTTGATAGGGCATAGAACAATATGTTTGATAAAGAGCAGTAGCCAATTCTAGCTCACTGTTTTCTAAACCAATGTTTTGCAATCGCACCCTATCTACCGACAGGGGTACGCTGATTTCATTGTTTAGTTTGTTGGTAACCTGTCCTGTGTTCATGGTTGCAATTATTTTCCCTAAATATAAAACAATTTATTGAAATTCCAAAATTTTTCTATAAATTTTTTATTTATCGTTCAGGTTATCGAATTTAACCTTCGGCACATACTCGAATCTAGCACCACTGGGTGCTTTTTCCTCGGCTGGTGTATAATTAGCTAGTGCTTCTTCGACTTCATCTCGTGACACAACCCCTAGAATACGCTGAGTGCTGGGTTCCACTTTCAGATAGATCATGTGCTCACCTGAGTCATCCTCTACGCCTTCCCTTTGTGTGATAGGAGCTAAGCGTCTATAACCTAGAGCCCGTTCCTCTTTCGTGCCCAATAATGAGAATACACCGTGCGCATGGTGTTCTTTAGCTACAGCCTGTCCTAGTGATCCTTTTTCCAGAAATTTACCTTGCTTAATCAGCTCGGCCTTTATCTGAGAGGCCGTCCAAGCAAAAGTATTATAGCGCATATTGACGCCGATCAAATCCAGATAAACCTGAGCAGCATTTTCGTGTTGCTTCTGACTACGGTGTATAGGAGACATATTGTCAGCGTAATCGTAAATGATACCACTGATTACTATGCCTAATTCAGCTAGTGCATCCAGCTCTTCCTCGATGTCACGAGCTGTAGCTTGGCCTGGTCGGAAGCTACGTATGTAAACATCACATCCATATTCGCGTAATAGCTCGATAGCCTGTTGTACAGCTTGATCCACTGAATAATCAGTGTAAGTACTGCCGGTTATATTCTGAGCTCCGCGCTGGTGTATATTATCCAACCCGTTCTCAGTATCGATGAATAGTATATTGATTTTATTGAACAAAGCGAAATCTAAACCGAAGTTCAATAAAGTCATGGTTTTCAGTGCTTTAGGTGGAGCAGCGAGCACATAGAATTCAGGGGCATAAAATCCGCCTTTATTACGCCATCCATTGATTTCGGGTATTGAGCTTTTATATATTCGTTGTTTGTTGAGCTCAGCCGCTGTCATGTTTATATCAGCTAATAAACGACGTCTTTCTACTGGAGCTGTTTCGATATTCAATAGCTTCGTTAGCTCCTTACTCATAGCAACAATATCGAACGGCTCCTCAGCCGACGTCATGCTAACTATGTGTTTATTCACGATAGCAAATGCTTGTAGCTTTTGGGCTATGAATGTAGCCTTAGCTTTCAGATATGCTTCATCCAATGTAGGTTTCTCGAAAGTGTGCCGTATCACGCTTGATACTTCACCGAAAATTGTGTCCGAATCGGAGCCCAGTGTAGCTGCGTATTCGTTTAGGAACGCGTATAGTGTATCGAAGTTAGTCGGCATCACTCCGAAGTTCTGGCGATACACATCAATTGTATTATACGCGACACCGATAGCTGAATCCCATACGTCCTTATTGAACAATATGAATAACTTTTCTTTGTCGCGAATATACCTCAGAATGTCAAGCTGGATAGCTTCATTAATCTCCATATTCTAAAATTTTATCAAAAATAAAAATTTTTTATCAGATTATAAAATAAATTTAAACTTATTTGGAATAATCAATTTTTATTTTTATATTTGGGCTATGGAAAACAAATCGTTGGACAATATTTTTACTAAGGCTTTTCCCGGAGCTAGGACTGGAAGTGCCAAGCAGGGAGCTAAATCGCGCAAGAAGGGTGTCGATAATGAAAAAGCTTTAGCTAAAAAATTGAGTTCATGGGTCGGCGTGAAATTCATGCGCACTCCGGGTTCCGGCAGTTTGGGTAAACAAGCTATGTTCATGCGCATGGACATTATGATAACCGAAGGTAAATTTCCATTTGGTATCGAAACTAAGCGCTACAAAGATATTACAGGGGGTAAGCTACTCAAAGTATGGGAGAAAGCTAAATCAGAACACGAGCTTCCTTTGATATTCCTAAAGCTTGATGGTATGCGTTTCTGGTGGGTATATTCTGATAAAGACTTGGGCTTGACTATACATCACGAGATCGGTATATTAAAAGCGTATAGCTCTAATGAACTTTTTAAAATATCGTACGATGACTTCAAATCTTTTTGCACAGGTTGCTTCGGCATTAGCTTCGACTGATTTCAAGCTGGATGACGCTGATGTTAAAGCTATCCATGATGCGTTAGTCAATCAGGAATTGGTTGATGAAGCGCTAAGCTACTATGGCTTGAAAGAAATTCCAGGCCCACAGTCCAGCCCAACTATCTCAAGTTGGATCAAGAAATGGTCAGCGGCCGCTAAAGTCAAAACATCAGTAAATGATGATCAGACAGCTTGGTGTTCCATTTTCGTGAATGAGATAGCTCAGCGTTGTGGCTGCGAGACTACAAACAAAATCAACGCGCGTTCTTGGCTTGACGTCGGCGATGAAATTCCATTGGAAGACGCCAAGACCGGCGACGTCATCATTCTATGGCGCGTTAAACGTGACGGTTGGCAAGGACACGTCGGCTTCTTTATCCGTAAAGGGCCGAATGTTTGCTGGATTCTCGGAGGTAACCAGTCTAATCAAGTAAATATCCTGCCATTCGGCGATGGTTATGTTCTTGGTATTCGTCGCCTTCGTAAAGTACACGCCTAATGTTCTGGTGGGGATTCGCGGCAGGCTGTTTAGCTATGTTACTCTTGATAGCATTTGTGCTATGGTTATTATCTAAGGGTATGGCTGAAGTCATAAGCGGAACCATCGTGAGGTTATTAGGTAAATAAAGCGAAGGCCAACCGAGCACTCGATTGACCTTCCACTAAAATTTGTCCTACTTCATTATCACATAATCGAGCCTAATCGATTTTCTTCCCTCCTATAATATGGATATATCAGAGAAGGGATAAAAATCGAACCAGGTTAAACTATTCCCCTTTAGGCTCGATTCTGGATTAAGATTTTCTATTCGATTATTTCGATCTTGGCGGATACAGCTGCTTCCTTAGGCACCAAAGCCACAGAGTCCAGAATGAAACTCGTACGTGGGGAAATAAGGCACATTAGGGCGAAATCAACAACGCCTAGAATCTTAGCATATATCGGCTCTAAGCATATACCGAGTTCAGCACAGTTGGTCAGAGCGAAGGCTATAATACCTAAACCGAATTGAATGAGCACGAATAGCTTAGGGCTCTTTACCCTGAATTTGTCAAGCAAACCTGCGATGATAGTCTGCAACAGATCAGGTTTCTTAGTAGCAGCTAAGCTACCGTAAGTACCCTGATTGTAAGACATAACCACAGAGGCTGTTTTCGAGGATAGCAAAATTACCATCAGGTAATTAGCCGCTATCAGTACAGTGCCGAAAAGCTTATTTACGCAGATACCCAGTTCCTGGCAATTTGCGATAGCATAGATCAGGACACCGAGCCCAAATTGAATGAGCACGAATAAGCCCGGGTTCTTAACGCGGAACTTAGACAGAATATTGGCCAAGAGCGTCTGAATCATATCAGGACTTGGCACGTCGGCTTGGAGTGTTGGCTTTTGTGGAAGCGACATTGGTTGATTTTTTAGCTTGTGTAAAATATTGTGCTAGATGAGCTTGTAGGGAATCCACTTTTGCTTCTAGCTCGTTTACTCTAGAGCTTAAGCGTGTATTTAACCCTCGCTCTACCTCTAATGCCATTTTCAATGATTCTATCAGTTCTTTGTTAACTGCTTCGCCTCGACGAATGCGCATTAGAGTATACCTAGTATATACAGTGCCTGCAGCAGTTATAATAGTGGCAATTCCACTAACTATAATAGCTGAATTAGATATTACTACTGATATTAGCATCATAGCCTAGAAGTTCGGGAATAAGTGTCCCACCGAAGCCGTAGTATTCATCACGGCCTTTCCGGCCTAAATCCAACGAAGCTTCTGGAAGTCGCTTAAGCAGTTCTTTGAAATCTTGTTTTACCGAAGCGTATAGAGCTATAGTAGCTCCTATGTGCGGAGTAGCCATCGATGTACCAGATAGGACTTCAAAAGTATCAGCTAAATAGGTAGATAGTATACCATCACCTGGAGCTGACACGTAGACTTGTGGGCCATATGTACTGTAGGCGCTCCGCACATTTCCTTTTGACAAGGAAGCTACACCCAGAGTATACTCAGAGCATCCTGGGTAGTTTACACCACGTCGATAGGTATTGCCGGAAGCTGCTACTGAAATAATACCAAGGTCTTTAGCCTTTTTCAGCAGCTCTTCTGTGCGAGCCCAGCGCGATGTTCCACCTCCCAAAGAAAAGGAAAATATTACACATTCTCCACGATCAATATACTTTTTCGAGTCACTGATCGCCCAGCTTATCCCGGAATTGATACCATATTGCGTACCCACATTTTTATGTAGTACTTTTACAGGTATAACTCCGATCAGGTTCTTCTCAACTAGTACTTTACACAGGCCAATATTGAAATCACCTACGCCAATATAGGAACCAGCTACGTGAGTGCCGTGTCCATCGACATCAGCTACTCCACCTCCCGTGAAATCACGGCCTTTCAAAGACTTCAACCAGCTATGGTCGTACTGTCCGGCAGTATCGAAAATGTAAACTTTAACTCGTTGCTTCGCGTTTTTACGTAAGTAATCTTCTACCTTATCAGCTCCCATAGCTTTGTAAGCCCAGTTATCAGCTTCACCCATAGGCATGAGCTGAGGCATTGTTTCGATTGGGTCAATAACAACATCGTACTGCTTCTCAGCGAGATCAGCTCCGATGCGACGACCGATAAGCTCGAGCCTATCTTTCAAATCTTTAAATGGTGCATTCCAGATATAGCGAATCATCGTGCCTAAGATTAAAGGTTTAGAGCCTGGTCTATTATCTCCCTCCTATCCTTATCCTTTATTGATCGGAGGGAGATAATAGACCAGGCTCGATTAGAATTTATCAGCAAATAAGGTGATCACTTGGGAAGCAGGCCCACCATACTGACCATCCGAATTATTCTCGCCACCGTGCCATAGCCATATGGCTTTACAAGGTTGCCATTTGAAATCAACCGGTGGACTTTCTTGTACAAATAGCTGATTGCCTTTCCTATCAGTGGCCCATATAATCGGGTGAATCTTGTCCTTGACTTTACGTGTCCATTGTACATATAGCCGATAGACTTGGCGGGTATCGATGGAGATCGGCTCAGAACGAACGTAAAAAGCTTTGTCGATATTCTGATAAATACATACTTCAAGTATGAATGAATCTTTAGCACATCTACCAGCTAACATTAAGCCATTTTTATTGTTAGGCTCCAGAAGCGGACTGATACCGAAAAGCTTATAAGACCAGTCGTGAATATCCTGATCCTGCGTGCCATTAGCTAGCATCCAGTCATACCAGCATGATTCGGTAAATTGGAAGGCGGCTCGTTGCGCCTGTTTACCGCCAAACATCCAGTATATATCTGGTACTACAGTTTTAGGGCGGAAATCATTCTCGCCAACTGAGCAGACATAAGTCGGTAGCTGTTTAGCTGTTTGAGCCTGTTGGCCAAAGCCTAGAATCGGCAATAGCCATAATAATACAATTCGAGTTATCATTCTTTTTTATTTAAACGTTCCAGAATAGTTTCGTAAGTTTCTACTGGAACAATAGGAACTTCCGGTTTAGGATTCGGGTCTTCGTCCTGTTCAGCAATGTGTCGATAACATTTGCTACAAATACTCTTGCGAGTTTGTATAGTCCATGAGCATCGAGTACCCGGAGCATGTACGACAGCGCAGCTAATCGAGTAGCCTCTACCGAACCCATTTGAATAAGAGTAGGGAATACTGCTGTACCATTCATGCGTACACGTATCGCTACCTGCGTTTAGAGTATCGATAGTATACCAGTTAGTCACAGGCACGTAAAGATTTTGTAGAAAACGCATCTCAGATAAATTACTACCTGAAATTACATAACCAGTTTGGGCCTTAAGCCCAAACGTGGAAATGATTAGTATGAATAACAAGGTATTTTTCATTATAGCTGATTTGAGTAACGGTATTTATATACGCCACTACGTAATCCCGATCTGATAACTACTAATTGCCCAGCAGCCGGGTTGTAACTACCAACTAGGCCATTAGTCGAATCGACGGCATTATTAGAACCAAATTGTATCACATTGTCAAAGCCACCAGCCTCATCGACACTGTGTACCTCAAATCGAGTCTGCATGAGATTAGCGTCAGGTACAGGCAAAGTTAGATCGCTGTTAGACCCGGCAGCAGCAGTTGTAGTCATCCAGAAAATTACGGTATGATAAAGCCTACCTATCATTTCAGTCGTAATGCCAGAGGTTAAATTCAAATCGGCATTATCAATATATATAGTAGTATCCTTTCGGATTCTTTCAAACGCGGGTGTAGCACCGGAACCAGTACCCGTCCATACAATAGAGCTTTTAGTACCGCTAATGGTAATAGGAGCTGTAGTTGGGAAATAATAATCATCAGCCCCCGAGCCAAGCCAGAATCGGGATTGGTTATCCAGCTTCCAGCCACTTACTAAACCACCACTCACAGCAGTAGCTCCTACCATATCAGAATTTATAGTAGTTCCATCACCGGTGTAATTTAGTAAAATATGCCCAAGCGCTCTAGAACCGGAGTTTACGTAACCGCGCCATGCAAATTTACCGACAGTTAAGCCGTTAGTTAAATTCGACTTTGTAGTAAAATTACCTCCAGTACGGGAAAGTTGCATAACTGCATCATATCCTGTTGTACCCATAGTCGCTGCTTGATCCCCGATATTAAAAATGGATTCACTACCTAGTGCATCACCTGTGCGTACTGACAAAGACGAATACGAATCACCTTCTCCAGCGTCGCCATTAGGGTTATTGATAAGTAATCGAACACGAGCCTGGGCACCAGAAGTAGTGTTTGTATCCAATTTGAAATAAGTATTCCCAGTTACGAATCTACCTCCAGTATTCATATAAGGAACGACACGAGCCGTGCCTGTTATAGCGTCATTAACTTTGCTTATACGAGGGGTAGCTGCTGAGCCCGTTCCAATCCAATTCAAAAGCCCCACTTCGCCTGTGGTCGTTGAGGGGGTAGAATTAGGCATTTCGTATTTATTGAATAATCGAACTTTCCAGTCAGACGGAGATTTTGCTACTACTAAAAATGGTGAACTGATGGCACTGGAAGGCATTAAATTGTAAGCGGATTGTACTGCGAACGTATCCCCAGTTGCTCTAACCAATCTAGTCAAGTACGGATAACCTAGTTCGATATTAGCATTATTGCGTATTGTGAAAAGGGTATAATATGAACCCGGCCCTACACCCGGTGAGTGTAAGTTCTCGTTTTTAATTCCAAATCCATCCTCGCCATAACCCCTCTGATCATTACTTATGTACCAATTAAATCGACCAACTCCCGGCGTATTCCAAGATGTTCCGGGTATGTTATAAGCTGCATCACTTTTAAATAGCAAAATATTTGGGAAGTTTCGTGTAGCATTTGTACCAGACATCACATAGATATTACCTACTTGTCGAACACCGCCCTTAAAAAAAGTACTATCAGCTACTGGATCATGTACAAACGATGAATCAGCTCCAACTTTAAATTTACCCTCAAGCTGAGTTCTAGTATTCTGAATACGCAAATCAGAAGATGCAGCTCCGATTATAGTCACATCTCCCAATGGCAATGCCGAAATCAGTCCATTACCATCAGCGGTTGCACTAGTCTTTGTGTAAGCCCAGTGCAACCCGTTGACATCTTCAACAGGCCAAAGAGTATACTCTTCCAAGTCTTGTACAAAAAGAATAGTACCATTGTCAGTATAGGCAGTCCCATCGTAACCAATGACAAACCCCAAATCACTCTGAAATATCCCAATCTGCTCACTTGATGTTTCCAGGTAAGCCTTGACTTTGATTTTAGTCCCAAGAAGGGTATCAGTAATAGCCGGAAAGTTAGGGTTTGCTGAAACACCTGTTGACTTGGTTACAACCAAAGTTACCATGTTTCGACCACCAAGAACATCAGCTAGTGTCGATAAATCAGCTGTAGCGTTGTTTGTAGCGAAGATCGTAGTATCTGGTTTTACCGCAACGCGATTTAAGTATCTTGGGGGTGTTCCACCAATGATCTTTCCAGATTGAGCCTGCGCCGATAAGGCAAATAGGCTAAGTATAATGAACAGAATTTTTTTCATGTTATGTGCTTTTAGGGATTAAAGTTGTTGCCAATTACTACCATCAGATACGAGTGTTAGAACTGTATTATTTGTCAGAGTAGTACTAGCACTTCCAGTAAGGTCTAAAAAGCTACTTATAGTTTTAGCCCCTCCATTTACCTTGATGATGTATTTCCGGCCTGCGCAGGAACTAGCTGAAGGTAGAGTCACTAGATAAGTAGAAGCACCTGTAGCAAATACGACTGTGTGTTCCCCTAGTGTTGTAGCTGAAGAAATTGTAGTTACTTGAAAGGCTACACTACCAGCCACCTGTAGCCTAGATGTAGGAGTAACTGTATTGATGCCTACATTACCGCCAACCAATGAATTAACAAATAGACAAGCTGTTGTACCATTAACTAATCCGCCTACTTGTAAATTCTTAGGCACCCAAGCGCGAGCAGTATCGAGAGCCAATAGCCAGTTTGATGAAATCTGAGGGGATGTTCCAGACTTATCAATACCAAAAAACATGCCTTGAGAAAATCGCGAGCTACCTGCTGATGAATTTGCTGCGATATATGTACCTATTACAGCTCCATTATGATAAGTAGAGCCGTTGTAAGGAGCGAAATTGATAAAGCCAACGTAGTCCTTGGGTTGGCTTCGAGTCTTAGCACTTTCAGAAGTGCCTCTTGAGTTATAGAAGTAAAAACGAGGGTTGTCGCCATTATTCTCAACGTTCACTAAATCAAGATAGCCATAAGGATTTACCGTAAAGCGTGAAGCCCAATTAGAATTATACCTAGAGCTTACATCTAAAGCGGTTTCGATATTACCATTGCCAGCGTATTCAGCTTTATTAAATCGGACTTGAGTAGCAGTGCCGTATATCCTACAGCTGCCTTTAGCGAATGTAGAGTCAACAAAAGGATTGTGTATAAGAGAATAAACAGAAGCATCCTGAATACCAAAAATTGTGTTTTTGAACTTTGAGTAAACTCTATTAGCTCCGTCGAAATAGTAAGTAGCTTTATTTGTCTGATCCACTTGCCATGCTGCGTCATTGTCAGGCTTAACAATACCAGGCCCCATAGCATGGCCCCGTTGTGACAAACTCATTATTGTTTCGCCGACATTGAAACCATTACCTCCAGCTATAGTAGTAAAACGCATCATACCAGATATAAGGTTACTCCACACCGAATCTGGATATACTGCAATAGATGCGCCACGTCGCCAATTACCACCTTTATAGCCATAGAAATGCAATGAACCAAGTCTAGGATAGCCTAAATTCTGCGTTGTTTCTCCCGGAGCATCAACGTCATTGCCTGCAAATGATCGCATAATAAATCGGGGATCACCATTAGCCGTATACTCTAAGTATTGGTAGGGTTCAAACCTCCCAGCCCACCCCGGTTCATTCTTCTCGATATAGAAAGTTTTATCAGCGGCTACGTCAATTCGACCAGCTAGAGAGTCAAGCTGAAGAGTATTTCCTTTAGCGTTTACAACTATATCTCGCCAAGCTAGATCAAATAGACCACCTTTAGCAGCTTTGGGCGTATTTACAAAAGCATTAAAATATCTAGCTCCCAATTGTTGTAAAGCTACACCTGTAAAATGCACATTATCACCCGGACTAAACGGGTCGTTAGTCACAAGAGCTAGACTATCTGTTTGCGCGATATTAAGATATGGATCAGTTAAATCCACTAGCTTCAGCAACCGCTCATTGAATGGAATGTAGTTGGCGTTGGTCACAGGCATTCCTGTGATGATTATTGGTTTGTAAGGTGAAAACCAAGTCCTATTACGAATATCCCGTAGAAAGTAATTTCTGAACTGCGTTTCGTAGCTAACATTCGCTATGTCGTTTTCTCCCTGATCCCAAATAACTACATCAAATGAATTAATACCTGCACGAGCTACATGAGCTGTAAGTGAATCTTCACCTTCACCTGACATCGGGTAAGTATTACCTGTCCAATAAGATAATGCTCTACCACCTCTAGCCGAGATTACATACTTTACTACTTTACCAGTACGGCGCTGTAGCTCTTTTGCAAATTGCCAAGTTGCATTATTTACAGAAACAGTTCCGTACAAATCGCCCCAAGTACCGTGACAATTTGATTCAGTAGCTACTTCCCATGTCGAATTTTGCAAGTTAAACACAAGTACTTTCTCATTTCGTGTACTATCCCAGGACACTACACCGTGCGTCACGGAAGTATCAGGACGACCTATCATATTACTTTGTCCAATTCCAAGAACTCTGATTGTATCGGTAGCTACTGAGACACCTAGATTAAATCCGACAATAGGGCGTAATGTAAGCTTACCATCAGCAACTAAAAATAAAGGAACTTTAATAGTATCTTGAGTCAACGAATAACCCGGAGACTCGGAATTATACCAATATAAACCATCCTCTAAATCGGTAATATAACTACCACAAGAAGCTACAGTAAAATTATCAGCATCAATACTATCAACTACTATATAATCAGGTACAATACTATCATGGTTAGCTACACGATACTCACTACCATTCCAGTAAATAGGAGTCCAAGGAGCAAAGTCATGGTCATTTTGAATAAATGATTGTTCACAAGAACTACCTCCACTAGCATTATCCAACAATGACATCAAGTATTCGTTGTAAACTTGTTGGTCAGCATTGCTGATACCAGAAACAAAAGGGAAATAGCCTTTAGATGTTGGGTGAAAGATGGCCTTCATCCCAGAACCTACAGAGCTGATCTGTGTGATACCCACTTTAGATACTTTCACCGATAATGTTGGATGCATTGCACTCACAATTTCAGTTATAGGCAAAAAGAAGGTATAAGTACCATCAGAGAAGAATACAATGTCGCCGACTTGCACACCGGAAGCATCATAGATTCCAGAAGCATCACTGAAGTTACCCGTCAGTGTCCATGTGGTGCCATCTCCGCCGGATTGAGCAGCGTTATAGCTAGCCGTTAAGCTAGGCATGCGCTCTACTTGCGCGAGTGCAAATAGCGGAATGCATAAAGCCAATAGCAGCAGTAATTTTTTCATTGGTTAGATTTGAGTAAATTTCAAAATAAATCCTTGACTGCCAATTGACAATCCACCTACGCGGACTGTTATAGCATTACCGCCAACATCGATGACGGATACCGCTGGATTATTATCAGTGTCGTATGTAGCCGAGTTACTAACGCTTAAAGCTCCAGAGCTAGGGATAGCTATTTTAGTAACATCAGGACAACGCATATCGGCTATAGAGGTGTTATGGCTAGTATTCACGAACCGGACAGCTGTCCAGTTAGTTACACCACCTCCATCAGCTGAAGCTTGTACATCGGCTGAAACCATTCGCCAATCAGCGCTATGGATTTTACCATTACCCGGGATAGTAATCGTTAGCTGATTGGAGGAATAACTAGCCGTTACACCAGATACATCAGCTCTGATATACAATTTCGAGTCGGTATTACCACCAGTGATTGTTACTTCATAGTCATTGGTGATAGGGCCAAATGAAGGGACACCAGCAGTCCACTTCATAATATTGACTACATTAGCTGTAGCTGAAGGAGCAGTCTTCGGTAAGAAGTAACTCTTATTTACTTCTATATCACCGTCATCCTCTATGATTAAGCGATCATTAGCGCCAGAAGCGAAAGTTGCAATAGGTGTAGCCGAGCTTGAGGCTTTTTTAGCTAGCAATAAAGCTTTCCCGCTGGTTATGGTATCGAAGATAACGAATGTGCCGTTACCACCCCATTGTGTAGGATCATCCACGTTACCTACAATGACTGTCCTAGAATTACCGGCCACATATCCAGAACTACCCATGTACATTACATACTTCCCAGCATTCACATTATAGAAGGCCAGCCCTTTACCTGTGGTAGTATTACCGTACGATATAGTAGCGTTATTTCGCCCGCTCTGCCTAAGGGTTAATTCAGCCGTACCATCTACCGCAGGCGCGCGTCCTGACTCTATAAGAAAAGCTGTACTACCACCATCGTGAGTCCTAAAAGTAAAATCGTAAAATTCGTCGTCGGATGGTTGCTTGCCGAATTTAGAGTAGCCATGAGTAAAGCTAGTGTCTTGAACTGGATCATGCACGAAAGACGAGTCTGCCCCGACTTTAAATTTACCATCTAGCTGCACTCTAGTATTCTGAATACGCAGATCAGAGGAAGCAGCTCCGGCAATTACTACATCACCCAATGGCAGTGCAGAAATTATACCGTTACCGTCACCTCCACTAAGTTCATCCAATTTCTTAGCTAAACGGCTTTGAAAAGTCTGCTGATCAGGGTTAGAGATACCAGCCGTGAATGTCAAGTACTCGCCAGTTGATGGTCGATAAATTACGCCCGACGTGGTTGGAACAGAGACAATATTTGTGATCCCTACATTGGAAACACGGATGGTGAAGGACGGAGGAGTAGCGGAAACTACCTGAGTAATGGGTAGAAAATAGCCGATACCTGCGTCAGAGAAAAATAGTACATCACCAGCAAGAATCCCGCCAGCATCGTTCAAACCTGATTCATCAGTAAACGTGCCGGAAACCTGCCAGTAGCCGGAACCAGCTCCTGATTGCGAGAACTGAGCTTTACCAGCTAGTAGCGCGGTATCCTGAACTTGCCCAAATACAGACAAGCTCAGGATAGAAAGTATGACGAACAGAATATTTTTCATGCTTAGATGTTTGTGAGTTTAAGGTGATAGCCTTGGCTACCCACAGATAAGCCACCTACACGAAGTGTGATAATCCCAGAACCCACACCTACAACAGACATCGCTGGGTTATTATCAAGATCAAGTGTAGCAGCGTTAGTGACTGATAAAGCGCCGGATGCTGGAATAGCGGTTTTCTGCACCGTCGGGATATTGATATTATCGATAGTAGTGTTGTTTTCAGTTCCTTGGAATTCCAGCAACACCCAGTTAGTAACTCCACCCGCATCAGCGCTGGCTTGTACATCACCGGAAACCAATCGCCAATCGGCCGACAATACTCGAACTCCAGCTGGAATTACTACAGTCAGTTTATTAGATGCGAAGCTAGCCGTCACACCAGTCCCAGAAGATACAATAGTCAGGTTCGAGCCAGCATTCGCTCCGGCGACACTAACTACATATTTAGTAATAGCTCTAGGAGCTAAAGCCCAAGTAGGCGTAGTGCTAGTCCATTGCATAACATAGGGCTCCGAGAATCCAGGAGGGCCTGTAGTGGGCATATGGTATGCTATAGCTCCATCGCCTAACCAGAAGCGCCGTTGGTCGTCGAGCCGGAAGCCATTAATATAAGATGTAGATAAACCATCGAAGTTTGGTGCAACCTGGCCGATTATCGTTGATTTACTAAAGACTATACGTGTAGCATCATCAGTTACGTTATCCTGAGTTCCGATAGAACTTTCGGTTTTTGTAGCTACTACGTATGAACCGATAGTAGGAGATGTGAATGTAGCAAACGATAGCACCGAGCCAGTGGCCGTCATCCCTATCTGAGCGTTGTTATTCAGTCCAGTATTGGAGTATAATAGTTCAGGACGCGCTCCTAAACTGACATAAGCATTATCAGTGCCCAAATCATCACCAATAGTCACTGTACCTGTACCATTATGCCGAATAAGGAAATTACCAGCGCCAGCTGCACCAACTGTAGCGATTACTGGAGAGCCATCAGCAGGTATATTACCACTACCGCCGTATATGCCATTACCTCCACCTCCACCTCCACCTATAGCTGTGTTCAAGTTATTGACTACACTTTGTAGGGAAGTTGCATCTACACCGCTCACTGTCGGATCATCCAAAATACCCGTAGCAAAAGTACGAAAAGCTACTGCCGAACCGTTATAATAAGGTATTGAATGAGCGGCTACAGCTGTCACATCCCAATCGATAGTTACGGTGGAGCCGGACGCTGTTGTTTTCAGTACCGGGCCCGTGGCCATAGTGAAACCTGTAGTGAAAGAACCAGAGCCCGTATCTCCGCCTATCGTGAATGGGCCACCACCTCCGCCACCGACAACTGGACAATTGCAAATGTTAATAGTGTTGATGGTATTAGTAAGAGAACCATGTACGGTTTTCGTACCGTCGAAAGTGAGGGTTTTTCCTGTGTAGTCGGTCAATGTAATGAAGACGCCCGATACTGTCATAGTATAGGGCTTTTTGATGAATGTCTTATTACTAGGGCCTGCGGTGTACATAATACCTTGGGAATATTCAGTACTCGCTTTACCAGTTTGACATGGTATACATACTTCTTTCGGCACAGCTGTGCAATTGAAGCAGTCTAAACGCGCAGTTTGTGCCGTGAGATTCAACCCACAAAGCACAAGCAAATAAGCAATGATATGTTTCATTTGATTTTGATTAAAGTTAGGAGCACCTTTGCAGGTGCCCCTAATGAATAAATACCCGACTGTTTTAGTGACAAAGAATTTATCCGCTACGCGCAAATAAATTCTTCGCTCAGATCGCAATAAACGAAATAAACACCGTCGACAGTTACCGGTACTACTTCGGTAGTATAGATTTTGATCGTGTAACCACCGGAAGCATTGGCAATAGACACCTCAACGCGTTCGTACGTGTAGCCGGCTAATCCGTCGAGTACTGTTTCCATATCGCCTTGCAAAGTAGCTGCGGTAGCAGCATCCGTCAGCGCGATGCCCGTATAATCATAAGGATTACTAGCGAGCGTTCCGGTATCCCCTTCAAAGCCGATGTCGCCTACTACACCAGTTACAGTAGCCTTGAATACTTGAAGAGCTACCAAGGTGCAACAACGAGTCAGGTTAACTGTAGCTCCGGTGCTATAAGTAATGCTTTTCAGCGCCGTTTTACCGATGTGAGTTATGCTCAAAGCGCCGCCTGAGTACGCTACGTCGACTTTGATGTCGTATTCGTAGAGCTCCAGAGCCTTCCAAAGGAATTTCTGCAGCAACTCAGGGTTGGTTACAGGAATCAGGCCGAAGGTGTCGTGAATGACTTTGCCATTAGACTGCTTGATTGGGGCAGTGGTGGGAACTACGGTGAGAGTACCATCAGCTTGCTCGATAGTAACGCTAGCTACAAGCAGTGCGTTACTGGTAGCTGCATCATAAGAGTCTTCACACGTTGGAATGCTGGAAGCTCCACAACACCAGTCGGCGGAGAGCTTAGCCAGATTACCCGGATTTGAATGCTGGTTGCCACGCAGGCGACCGAATTGCTTCTTTTGGAGTAACATGATTAAGAGATTGTTGGCCACTTGTGCAGGTCACAAGTTACCGTTTCGCGAATATATTGGCTATCGTCGGAGCTTATCGCTTGGATCAGCTCTAACATGGTTACGCTTGTACCTAGATTTTCTTCGAGCCTAAGGAAAGATTTTAATTTCCCCTTAGTCTCCAATGGACACCCGCATACGGTGCAACCAGGCAGGATCAGGTGGGGGATAGGCTCGACTTTTCCGAATCGATCACACCCGTTACATATCTGTTTACGTTCCTCGAACTGTTCTGGTGTTACGAACTCCGAACCTTTAAACAGATGTTCTAGTAATTTATTCTTTATCCAGTTCATGCGAATGTATACACGAATGTACTTTTATAGCTGCATTTGCATTGGCTTTTAATGCAATTACAACCAGTGCATAGAAATGATTTAAATCCTGCGTAGCAAGTATTATCTTTATTAGCGATAATAAAAGCTTCGAAGTTCTCCCAGGTCATTTGTACCATCTTAGCGGCGGCTGCCATTAAGCTATTGTAGTCATGCTCATTGGCTGACTCGAAACTACTTGATTTAAGTTTTACAAGCCCAGTGCCGGATATTTTGGTGTTTATAAATGGTAGCCTGTGTCTTACAATGATCCAAGCCAGATATTCAGCCATCACTGTACAGAATAGTACATTGTAGCAGTCTGTCTGGAACCTAGGAGCCAATTCCCATTTAGTAGGATCAACTGGAAGCACACCTGTACTAGGTTCTAAAGCCCGGAATAGAGTGAAATCATATATAACGACTGCTCCAGCGTTATAGTTTATTGTGCTTGAATATTCAGTAGCTTCGGGGTATTCCGCCAAATCCTCCAGCATAGCTGTATATAGTACTTCACCAAAGCAACGACGAGCTTCGGATAACTCGAAAGTACGAATCTGATGGAAATCGCATACTGGGTGCGTTACCTCAAGGTTTGCGTACTTTACTACCAGACTTGGTGTCATCACCGTTTTTATCATCGCTCGCTTTTTTCTTAGGTTTTGTATTAGCTAAGCTACCTTTACTAGCTTCCAGTTCGGCTTCAAATAATGGATCGAGTACTGAAACGAGGCGCACATCGTAGACTTCTTTGAAGCGGTAGACCTTAAAGATGTTTTTCAGCAAGTCGGTGCAAATATTTCCCCACATGGTTTGCGCAGGCTTGATCACACCAATATTCTTAATCTTTAGGATCGATAGATAAACGTCTCCACCGTTATTAGCCCCTACTGTTTCAAGACCTGATAATTGCCTATCCCAGTGGTGAGCTGCATAGATGTAATCAGCTGCTCTGGAAGTAACAAATCGCAGATATTCAGGATCACGGGCTAGGTTCATTTTGATACCTAATGGTGGTTTACCCCCGTGTGGATATTGTACGCCTCCAAGTACTTTAGGATTAGTGCCTTCAACCGTAGCTACCTTACGCATCTCAGTCATCATCCCTTTGAAAGCAGCTTTCTGCTCAGCATCGGTTCCGGTAATACGCTCGGGTGGTGGCTCTTCAAAAGCCATAATCATTTGCGATACGAAATCACTGCTGGACACGCGTACTGTCTGATCTCCAGCGGATGCTTCAACAAACATCCAGAAAAGTGCAGAAAGTGTACGCGGGCGCCCATAATATTTTGAGCCTTTAGGGCTTCTTATATGCAATATAGTTTGCACCCCATCTCTTATGGGTTGCCAATTGTAATCACGCTCAGGAACGGAAGCCCAAATTAGCTTCGGTGGTTTCTTTTTCCAGTAGATTTGATCCCATTGTTCAGTAACTACAAATACATCAGGATCGCGCATGTTTTTGCGCTCAAGGAAAGCTATCTCACGGTATGGTATTACCCTGATGTATACCTTACGTACACGATTTAGCTTTGTTACTTTAATGTGCAGATAAGCATTACCGCTATCGGCTAATGAATCATCTAATTGCTCAAGTATCGATTGTAGGTGTAGTGGGGATAAACCCAAATCCACCAACTGCTGAACGAAGATAGCTTTCTCAGCGTCGCTGATAGGCTTATCTTCGTCAGAGTAGCGCACTCCTGGAATGCGTGGGGCTACATAGTCGAAACCGCCAGAAAATACATAGCTATTTTTATCTAGCTTGCACGCCTGATGGCTAGGACTTAGCTCGGATAGCTCATGAATGACACGCAGCATGTTATGGGAAGTAGCCTCTTCCGTACCGTAGTACGGGACTATCCCGAAATCCTTAAATAGCTGTGACAACTCAGCGGGGTCATTGATTGACTCCGGTATCGGGTTGTGTAGCTGCAGAATGTTTGCCGTGTGACTCATTTTTTACTATCGTAACTAAGTGATGGAGATGCTTGAGTTTTTCGTAGTGCTCAGCTGTAGCCTCCGGGATGGTGTAGCTCACCGGTAATGTAGGCGGGGTATTGACGATAGTGATACTACCGCCAATACCCACCCACAATTTCAGGTCATCGAAGAAATACCGCCTTGGTTGAGCTAATGCCAAGGGGGTTGGGCCATAAATTGTTGCCATTAGAGTGGTAAGGTTGTCAGGTCGATATTAGCGAACATTGGATCAAGATCGCTTTCGCCGACCAAGGTTACATTGTTAGCTGGTTTCGCTGATCCCTTGGTACCGCTGGTACTTACGTGAGTTCCAAAACGCAGGGTCTTAGTCTGCTTGATGAACTTCGTACCTGTCCACTCGACACCTACCAAACGTTGTTGGCAGTTGTTATCGATGATAAGCAATACCAAGTTGCAACACTTAACGCTCTTAGTAAAGGCCAAACGCATGGCATTCGACGTTCCTTCAAAGTTAAGCACGATTTCCTGAGTATATACGTCGGACTCTTCAGTCCACGTAAAGGTATAGGTCGCTGTCTTACGTTCTGGTGAAATAAGCTTCCATACCGCCCCAAGTACCATTGTAGGTGTACCGATCAGTTGCTGAGTTGTGGGATTGAATTTGAGCGGATCGGCTGCAATAGCTACCCAGTCAATATCTCCGTACTGCGCCCAGTACGCCTCCTGTATCCCTCCTGAGAGGTTACATTCGTCGCTCGTAATGAGGGCAGACAAATCGCAAGTAAAGGTACACATCAAAACTGCCTGTCGAGTAAAGCCAGTCATGAAACCGCCGATAGCCATAAAAGCCATAGCAGTAGCATAATCAGCTATACAGAGACAATAGAGGATAGCCGCCGATGCTAACGGGGCCATTGATTTCAAGAGCTGCATATAACTCAAAGTTATTGATGTGTTAATAATGCAGCCGGGTCTTTATTCAGGATCGCTACTCGGTGTAAGCCTGTGCTCCGGTGATGAAACGCAAGTCAGCCACACCAGTCGCGAACATGGCCCGTGAGTCGATGTAGATTTTGCCTTGATCCTTCACATCCAAAGACTTTTGAATGGTGATAGCGATTGGGTCATCCAGCGTTGGGATATTACCGAAATCACCACCAAGGTTCAAGTTGCGTCCCAGTGACAGATACGCGAAATGGTATTGCCCAGTGAAATACTGAGTATACTCATTACAAGCTGCTTGGGGAATGAGAGGCACGTTGTCGACGAAGTAAACGTTAATAACGCTACCCTTCCAAGGATACTCTTTACGAGTAAGGCGTGGATTGATGCAGGTAATGTTAACGCAGAGCTCGCGGTATTGCTTAGCAGCACGGCTAACGACACTTGGAGAGCATATGATCATCGGAGCAGGTACAATACCGTTGATCATAGTACCACCGAGGCCACCTTCGTCCAGGGCATTCTGCAATTGGCTTTTCGCGTGATCTTGCAGGGCATCCTTCAACTCTACCACATCGCCTACGTAGACGTTACCGTCAAACATAGAGCTAGTGAAGAAATTGGGAATGTTTACGTGGGAGTTACCGGGTGTAGCTCCTACCTGTCGCAACAGTTCCAACCAACCTTTACAGGTGTTGTTCGTGCGTGAGATCAGGTCTTTCAATTCGTTGGTTACACCGTCCTGCCAGGTGATTTGGTTCAGGTCGAACAACTGACCTGCTGCAAGCATGTTGCGAGCTGCCATTGTGTAATTAGTAGCCAGAACCTGATACATCTGGTTCATTATCTGAACGCCTTTCGCATCCAGCTTGCGTTGACCACCGCCCCAAGTCCAAAGTACCTTCAGGCACTCGTTTAGCAACTCATCGTCGCAGAGGCCTTCGTTCAATTTGGCATAACATGGAGAGATTTCGGTGCGATCCATACGGAGTGAGCCGGTTTCGTCCCAGCTACAGGAGGTGTCCTTCTGCCATACGAAGGGGTGTGCATACATTGAATGTAGCACGTACTTCATGGTTTTGTTGAAGGGCATCCAGTTGAAAACGCCGAAAGTGGCCTGGTAAAAATCGCTATTATCGCGAATTTCTTGAGCCGTGAAAGCATTCATTTCACTCGTTGGGATTTCGATCATATTGCGACCGCGAGTGAAGAATGGTTGAATCCTCAAAGGTGTCATAGTCGATAGTGTTATTTGAGCTTAATGGACATTAGCCGGTCACGCGCTGGCGATCGCCAAATGTCCGTTCGGCGTGGGTGAGATAATTGTTTGCACCACCAGCATCACCACCCTGTTCATCGTTAGCACTATCAAGCACACGCTTAGATAGGTTTTCGTTTTCAGCAGCACTGTCGGCTACGGCTTTTTCCAAAGTAGCCAGACGAGCGAGCAATTCGGTATTATCGGCAGGTTTAGCTTTCTCAGCAAGAGCTGCAGCTAAACGGGTTGAGAGGTCATCAAGCCGTTCGTTCAGTGGAGCGACAGCAGCGCTAACTGCGCTATCGATGGCCTCCTGCTGGCTTGACATGCCTTCCATCAAAGCTACGGCTTGAGTCATTCCAGCGTCTGTGCCAGGTACATTGATACCCAGAATGCGGAGGAATTGATCTGCCAGCCTCTGTTGTAGAGTCATATCAGTTGTGTTGTTGTTATCAGATAAATTTGGTGTACCGAAATCGTCGTCATCGTCCATATCTTCCTCAGTTGAGTTATCGATATTGGATTCAGTGATGGAATCACCCCCTAGCAGCATAGCAGCTAAGGTAGACATAGTGTTGTAGCCATCGGCTAGCTTTAATTTTAAAGCGTTGTCCCCGATATATACCCGTCCCTTCAAAGTTTCCACAGCTACTCCAGGCCTTGAAGCTTGAACTTTAGCGTGGAAGACAGTGGCTAATTCGTCTAAGCGCTTCACATAAAGATCGGTCTTGCCGTCTTGTATGAGCTGCCGGAATTCCTCGTTTTTTTCGGAGGATTGGCTAGCGTACACATCCATGATGTTCTTTCGATAAAGCTCAAGGGCTTCTTTATCTAAAGAAGCCATAACGCCTATCGAACCCACGGACGAGAAAGCACTTTGAAGGTGTATTTTATCGGCGGCTACTGCTGTGAGATAAGCTGCACTAGCTGCTAGATGTACGATAGCATGCACTGGTTTTTTAAGGGCTTTAACAGTCTCATACATAAGAGCACCCGCAAGAGCCTCACCACCACCCGAGTTAATTTCGATTATGTGCCCTACTACATCAGTTCGTTCGTCTGTGTCGCGCAGAAAAGAGGCCAAGCTCTTAGCGCCATAAGTATAGGAACCATCTTCCATGCGCATTACGCCGCTCAATTTAGTGTGAGTGAGCCGACGTACTTCAGCACTAGAACTACCGTCACTAGGTGTACCAGCTAGCTCGAAGAATCCAGGTTTAGCTTGAGCGCGTTGTTCTGAGAAACCCAGATCGGCGTATTTAGCTCCCTTATCCATCAAATCTAGCTGAGCTAGATAGCCATTTAGCTGCTGCCATCCCCAGTATGGTTCGATCATCCATTCTGCCGAATGTAGTAGTTGCTCTATTTGTCTATTAACGACCATGCTATGTATATTGTGCAAAAATCATGTTCCAAATATAGAACCTTATTTGGAATTATCAAATAGGCCTGTGATGATATAGAGTCATCTATAGCCCAAGCTATTTTATAAGCCCGTGGAGCTTGCTTACTACTTTAACTTTACTTTCAGTCACTCCGACATGAGCTGCTACTCGTCTATTAGACCATTTACGCCGCCTGTAATAAAGTATGACGGGTTCAGCCAAAAACGAGGGCTGCATATCATTAAAAAATAGGTATACCGACTCCGGTATGTCCTCAAGCGCACTTACGCGTTTTCCTGTCATTACGAAATAAGCATCGATGTAAAGCTCAACCAGTTTTGTAGGTTCCATGATTATGTGTTTTGAAGTTTACTGATCCACCAGGTCATCCACTCACGGTAAGTGGTGTTATCCAGACAAATAGCACATACTACAACGCCAGTGTCCAATAGGAACTGCTTAGCTTCGGCGTGTTTATTAGCCAGCCATAGCTCATATAAAGCCAGCTGTTGTGCCTCGTCCAGTATATCGAAATTATAAGTTTTCATATGAATTTGCTTTGTATAACGGTAGGACAACCATCAGTGAATGTAACTTCGCGCTTGAACTCGTACGGGTAGAAAGCATATTGGTTAGTCCGACTGTCGTCAGTGAAGTTTAGTACGCTACCACATCCTGACCCTCCAATATAAATAAATTTTCTGGATTTTTCAACAATTCCTGCAGCTGTTGTTCTAACAACGTGCACAAACATTACGCCACCGGAAGTTATAAGTGAAGTATCAAAACTTACCGATACTGGTACATTAGGATATGTAACTACAAGACTACCTGCTGAATCTAGCAAATGCACGGAGCCTAGTATATCACCGCAGTCGGATGTATTCGTTATCGTGATAGTCGTACCTATGCACTCATATGAATAATCGAGGTATTCCCGTACGTCACAGCCACAGAGAGGGGCAGTGTACTCTGTCCATACAGTATCGCCGACTTTACGATAGTATAATTTATCAGTCCCTACTGGTGAAGTGATTCCGGCAGTAGGTATAGCTATAATGCAGTTATTATCACGGGTTAGCTCGAAATTAGCTACATTTGAGCAGTTATACACTGGATCGCATATAGCATATAATTGATTCTGTGGTCTGAAAGTAGCTTCAGCTTTAGTTCCTGTAAATCGCTCCA
>ERZ724506.37-NODE-37-length-52595-cov-7.746289_pt1 | contig 52595 bp, 47 predicted proteins | sample MGYA00376039_ERZ724506 | MGnify/ENA primary metagenome ERZ724506 (study PRJEB28724, sample SAMN07190887) | wastewater metagenome | isolation source: effluent of sewage treatment plant in Hong Hong | place: USA: Christiansburg, Virginia | collected 2016-03-01 ... | reverse complement strand
TTATAGAGAGAAAATTATTTTTCAGAAACAAATTTCATAGCGCAATTGCCCTGAACGATGGATTATATGGTGCAGCAAACCGAACGTTTTTACTTCGATTTATTGGAATGTACATAATGGCCAAAGTAGCCTTGCAAGCCTCTACACAAATATCACCTAAAAGTTGGTTATTGGCTTTTTGTTTAAGTCTGCTTCCCGCGTTTTTGGTAACACCTTCCGTGTTTTGGCTATTATGTAACAGCTTGGCTGTTTTGGGCATATTCATGTTGCTTGGCTTGTTACGCCATCGTGGTACTTTTAATGCGGCAGACAAAGCATTGCAAGTATTACCACGTTGTTTAATGTTTATTTGGTGTCCTATTTTATTTGCCCTAATTGATAATCCTATTGTTATTTCTCAACAAATATGGGGTTATCCTTTATACGCCTTAATGGCTTTGGCTGCTGTGGTGATATTACGCTCAGGTAATGCGGTTAAGCCCTTAGCTATTTTATTAAGTTGGTTGTCGGGCATTATGTTATTTAATGGCGTATCACAACTTGCCTTAGGCATGGATATGTTAAATCGACCCTTTAATACCCAACAAGTCACTAGCTTCTTTTCAACAGCCGATGACTACAGTTTTTATATGGGCATGATGGCTGTTATACCGCTTTATACTTTGTATTTAGTGGGAGCAAATCGTTTAAGCCATTTGTTAATGACTACATTTGTGGTTAGCTCTTTATTAATAACAACTAATTTAAGTACATGGTTAATGTCATTTTGGGCAATATTGCCTTATTTGTATGTGGTTTATCTAAAGCCATCTAAGCGTCCTATTGTGCCTATGGTTGTTGTCCCTTTGTGGTTAGCTGCTATGTTTTTTGTGGTGCAGCAATTTAGTACACAAGCACAACAAACGATGGCATTAGGTGGCTACCTGCACGATATAAGCAATATGTGGCGTTTGAATAGTGAGCTATTAGCAGCACATTGGTTTAACGGTTTGGGCGTAGGTAATTTTGAAGCAGCCTTTGTGTCTTTGTCAGGTAATGCACAGCTACCGTTAGGAATAGATATTAGCCATCCTAATAATGTTTTATTAGACGTATTAGTTAGTACAGGAGTGATTGGCTTTTTAGGATTATTACTAACATGGGCAGCCATGTGGCGTTTATGGCAGCAAGCATTGCCTATGCAAAAAAAGTTAGCTTTACCTGTGCTAATGCCTGTCGTGGCCATGTGGTGGCCAATTAATATTAGTCACTCATTTTATAGCCCACAATTAGCCGCTATTAGCTTCTTTTTCTTGGCGTTGAGTATTGCCGCCTTAACACAGCATAGCGAACAGCAATGAGTATTTGGCTTGTCATACCACTGGCACTGGCCATGTTATGGCTTGCCAATCGTTACCAATTGTGGCGTGTGCCTAAGCCCACGTCTTGGCCGCGTTTGTTAATGTATCACAGCATTTCTAACGAGCCGCCAACAGGAATGAATACATCACCAGAGACTTTTGCGTCACAAATAGCATGGCTAAAAAAGCAGGGCTATGTCTTTTGCACCGTGAGTGAACTGCTAACCACGTCAAAACCGAAAGCGATTGCCATTACCTTTGATGATGGCTTTGCGAATAATTATCATCAAGCCTTCCCTCTGCTGAAAAAGTATCAGGCCAAAGCCACAATTTATCTTGCGCCTGAGATTGCCGCGATCGACAAACTGACGACAGCGCAGATTAGCGAAATGCAGGCTTCAGGCTTGATTGAGTTTGGCGCACATAGCATGACCCACCTCAATTTATTACAAGCGCCAACAGATATCGCTCAAGCGGAAATAGTCTCATCAAAACAACAGGTCGAAGCACTAACAGGCGTGGCGTGTCTGAGTTTTGCCTATCCGTTTGGCCGTTTTGGTGCGGAGACGATTGAATTGGTGAAGGCCGCAGGCTTTAGCAGTGCAGTCACTACCAAGAAAAAAATTATTGCTCATTTAACGGCACAGACGTTTACTATTCCTCGGATTAGTACACATGGGGCAATGGACAATATTCAATTTTATGTCGCGGTAACGCGTGGGAGATATAAGTTTTGATCCCTGTCAGCGTCTATATTATTACCAAAAATTGTGAGTCAACGCTTCACGCTACCTTGGCAAGTGTCGCTGACTTTGCCGAAATTATTTTAGTCGATTCAGGCAGCACCGATAAAACCATCGAAATTGCCCAAGCCTTCAATTGTAAAATTTACCATCAAGAGTGGTTGGGCTTTGCCAAGCAAAAACAGTTGGCGTTGAGTTATTGTCAGCAGGATTGGTTGTTAAATTTAGACGGTGATGAAGTCGTCTCGCCTGAATTAAAAGCCGAAATGGAATCCTGTATTCGTGACAACAGTGCCGATGGCCTAGATATCCCAATTGTGAATTATTTTTTGGGCTTTCCGCCGCCACGTTTTAGCCGTTTTAATTGCCGCATTCGTTTTTTTAAGCGTAGCCTCGGCGGTTATGATCTCAATAAACAGGTGCATGAGTCTATTAGTGTCAAGGGTCGGGTTAAGCGTGCGGTGGGTGGTATTCGTCACTATGGCGAAGATACGATTGCTATTCGCATGGATAAAACCAACTGGTATTCGAGCCTCGGCGCACAAGAAAAATTTGCCAAAGGTAAAAAATCGAGTCTGTTGAAATTGGTTTTGGTGTTTCCGTTGACGTTTTTGAAATCGTATATTTTAAGACGTAATTTTCTCAACGGTCAGCGTGGTTTTATTGGCAGTATGATTAGCGCGTTTTATGCCTTTTTGAAAGAAGCCAAGTTGTATGAAAGTCACGTCAAAAAGAATTCACGAGATTAGTATGACACCCACACTGAGTTCTGTAACTGCTTGGTTGCAGAAAACAACCAACAACTTTGATGCATTAGCATTTCTCATCGTGATGTCGATGTGTTTATTGGGCGCAACCAATGGCGTTGGCTCAACGGGCATGCAGTTAGCATTTATTCTCGTGATTTATTTGCACCCTGAGCTATCTAAACAATGGTGGCGGGTGAGTCGTTACTTTGTACTGACCGCAGTTTTACTGTTATTAGCTCTTGTTGCTTATTCCTTTAATTATAAGCAAGCACTGCATGATGCGTGGGGTGTGACGCGTGGTTTGTTAATGAGCTTGTTGGCTGTTTATTTGCTGCAAGTATCGAGTCAGCAGCTATATCGTGTGCTCACGATGACATTGATGATGTGTTCGTTATTAGCCACAAGCGTTGTGTTGTGGAACGTGCATCAATATGGCTTGCAAGAAACCATTGAGCGACAATGGCTAGATACCGTTATGCATCGTAATCGTCTAGGTCAAGGTTTGGCCATTGCTTTTATTGTCGGTTTGGCGGCATTACTCTCTCAGTCACAGCCGCTTTATAGGCAAAAATTACTGCTTTCGTGTGTATTATGGTTAGGTGCAGTCTCGTATATTAATCACTCACGCGGCGCACTGTTGGCAATGATTGTAGCAGGCATGGTGATGCTGTTTTTATGGAATTGGCGTAAAGCATTAATCGTAGAATCCATAGGATTAGTCGTGGCTCTTATCATTCATCATCTAGGCATTTTAAGTAAAATAGCAACGCATAGTAATGGTAGTTTGGGTAATGGCCGCGAGTTTTTATGGCCGCCTATTTTTGAACGTGTTCTGCAAAACCCGTGGTTTGGTCATGGTTTACATGCGGTGAATAACGATCCTGTGTTGTTAGCCCAAAAGATAGAGGCCGTTTCGCATGTCCACAGTATTTATTTAGACATTGTCTATGCCAGTGGCCTAATGGGGTTTTTGTTTTGGGGGATATGGACGCTTCTATTTGCTAAAAACATCAAAAAAATACTCACACCTAATAACAACATGGCCTGTTATTTAGGCTTAGGGTTGTTAACGTATATATTGGTGCATGGTGTCGTGGATTTGGCTTTTTACTCAGTAGGCACATCAGCGATATTGGCTTTTAGTGGTGTATTAACCATCGGTTTGTTCGTTAAGGAACGTAGTCATGAAAATACTGCACATAGCTAATTTTTCTTATAATAGTCATGGCGCCGCGTTTTATAATTGTGACCGCAAAATATCGGCAGGATGGACACGCCGAGGACATTTTGTTTATGAGTTTAGCTTGCGTGATATGGCCCGCATGGGCACGATTTTTCGTACCAAACGTTTAGGAACGGGTTGGGCTAATGCTGAAGTGTTACGCGTCTGTGAGTATTTACAGCCTGATTTAGTATTGTTGGGACATGCTCAAATTCTAGCGGCTAATACCCTAAAAGAAATTCGTCGTTTATATCCCAATACCCGTATTGCCATGTGGTATGTTGATTGGCTGTCCGCTGCCGATAAAGTGCAATATATGCAGACCTTTGCGCCGTATTTGGACGCTCTGTTTGCGACCACAGGTGGGACATTGTTAGAGAATGTTGTGCCTGCCAGTGTCACTCGCGCCTTTATTCCAAATCCTGTTGAGCGTTCGGTTGAGTCGCTACAAAACTTCAAAAAACAGCAATTTTCGCATGAGTTGATTTTTTGTGGCACCGTCGGTGATGACATTGAACGTCGTGTGTTTATGGAAAAAATTCAGCACGATTTAGCGCATCTGCCGTTAGCGTTTCATGGCTTGTTAGGGCAAAAGCAGGTCGAAGGTGTTGACTATACCAATGCCTTATCAAACACCCGCATGGGGCTAAACTACTCTCGGCGTAATGATATTCCTCTGTATAGTTCTGATCGTATTGCGCAATTAACAGGCAATGGTTTGTTGACCTTCTCGCCACGTATCCCTGAGTTTACTAAGTTGTATGCCGAAGATGAACTGGTGTATTTTGACCATGTCGATGATTTAATTGAAAAAGTAAATCATTACCACCGTTATCCAGAGCAAGCCGCGCAAATAGCCGAAAAAGGCTGGCAACGAGCACACAGCACCTGTGCCGTCGAAAGAGTGGTGCGCTTTATGGAAGAAACGCTCCTTCATCAAGGCTATTCTGAACAATACGAATGGTCGGATCATGTCTTTTTTGCCCAATAATCAACGGAGTTGTGTCCATGAACGTCTGGCAACGCTTTCAGCAATTACAGCAACGACGCAAAGGGCGAAAACAAGATAAACGTGACGAACAAGGCATGCGTCAGCAATGGTTTTTATTGGCAGGCAAGCATAATGGCGCAGCCTATCCGCAGCCACAACAATTAACGCCACTTTATCCGCCCACCGATTGTTTTTGGGCTGACCCTTTTTTATGGTCGAAAGATGGCCGTTATTTTATCTTTTTTGAAGATTTTCCCTATGCGACGTGGCGCGGTATTATTAGCGTCATCGAAATAGATGAGCAGGGTAAACAAATCACTGAGCCTCGTCCTGTTCTCGAAGAGTCCTACCATTTGTCTTATCCCTTTTTATTTGAGTATGACGGTCAGTTGTATATGATGCCCGAAAAATGCTCACAAATGCGTGTTGATATTTATCGTTGTGAAGAGTTTCCGCATCGTTGGTCGCAGGTCAATACATTAATAGATAACTTAAAAATTGTTGATTCGACATTATTTGAGCATGACGGCAAGTGGTGGTTATTTGCAGCCGCTAAACAAGGCCGAGTACGGATTAATGAGTCGTTATTTGCATTTTATGCCGACTCACCCCTGAGTAACAGATGGACTCCTCACCCCTTAAACCCTTTGGTGCGTGATTTAACCCGTGGTCGTCCTGCGGGGCGTATTTGTCACAATTCACAGGGGCAATTGTTACGTCCTGCCCAAGATTGCTTACGTCGTTATGGTCATGGCGTTCATCTGCAAGAAATCACTCAATTAACTACGATTGCCTATCAAGAGCAGACCGTTTGGTCGGGTCTTGCCCCTAATATTAATAATACTTGGCGTGCGATGCACCATCTTGATTATCACAAGGGCATGATGGTAATGGATGCGCAACGTTTATTGCCAATGGCGGAGTCAGCCGTTTGAGCGCGTCTAAGCACTCTATTGCCGTCATTTTGCCGCCGCGTGAGCGGTTTCGTGCTGCCGATGCAGGTGCAGTGGCGTTAACGGTGTATGACTTTGTGATTGCAAGCCGTTTTCAGCCACAGATTGTGGTTTTGGGTGGTGAAACACAGCCCTTTAGTGATGTAGATTTTTGCCATCTTGCCACTTCGTGGGCATGGTTGTTGGGTAAAAATTTAGCCTATGCTTATGCCTGTATTACACTGTTGCGTGAGCAAAAAGTACAATTGGTTGAAGTGCATAATAGAATTACTTTAGCGTTACGCATTAAAAAAGCCTTACCGCGTTTGGCGGTAGCAGTACACTTGCATAATGACCCACAAGGTATGGACGGCGCAAAAACAGCTCACCAACGGCAGTATTTACTCAAGCAAATAGATGCTGTGTATTGTGTGAGTGAGTATGTACGGCAGCGGTTATTAGCAGGGGTTAAGCCCGAGTTGGCAGTTAAATGCCATGTGATTCATAATGCCTTAGCGGATAATCATTCCGTGGATATCTCCGTGCAAAAACAGCAGTGGCTTGTGTATGCAGGGCGATTTATTCCCGAAAAAGGAGCATTAGCCTTAGCGCAGGCATTAGCAGATGTATTGCCGCAGTTTCCCCAATGGCGTGCTGTTTTTTTGGGTGCGTGGGGTTTTGGTCATGCCGCAGGCAAAAGCGATTATGAGCAACAAGTATACGCAGCATTAACGACAGTGGCTTCTCAAGTAGAGTTTCGCGGCCATGTGCCACATAGCGAAGTTATGGCGACATTAGCGCAATCATTCGTTACGGTCGTGCCATCTACATGTGCCGAAGCCTTTGGCCGCGTCGCTTTAGAAGCGATGTCGATGCGCAATGCGGTGATGGTGTCTTCTTTTGGCGCGTTGCCCGAAATCGCAGGTGACGCGGCGATTGTATTACCCGAAGTATCAAAGATAGCCCTTGCGCAGCAGTTAACAGCGTTATTACATTCGCCTGAGCGTATTGAACTCGTCGCGGCTACGTGTCAACAACGGGCGCGTCAACAATTTAACATCAAGCTTATTGTCCATAAACTGGATGCCAAGAGAGCGCAGTTACTACACGGAGTTTAATTGTGTCATCAACCAAACAAGAGTTAATTATGTCATCAACCAAGTTAGAGTTAGCCTATCGCCAAGATATTGATGGTTTACGCGCGATTGCGATTTTGTTGGTCGTGGGTTTTCATTATTTTGGTGTCAAAGGCGGTTTTGTTGGGGTTGATATCTTCTTTGTTATTTCAGGTTATTTAATTACACGCATTTTATTAGTCGATCTGAACAATAATGATTTTAGTATGTCAGCGTTTTATGCGCGACGGGTGCGTCGAATTTTCCCTGCTTTAATTGTCATGCTGGTAGCGTGTTTAGCGTTTGGTTGGAGTCAGTTATTTAGTGATGACTTTCAAAAGTTAGCCAAACATGTCATGGCAGGCAGTATGTATGTGCAAAACTTTTTACTTTGGCATGAGTCGGGTTATTTTGATGCGGATGGCATCACCAAGCCGTTATTGCATTTATGGTCATTAGCCATAGAAGAACAGTTTTATTTAGTATGGCCGATATTATTAGTCGCATTCAGTGGTTTTCGCTTGGGTTTAATCGGCTCGATAGTGTCTGTGTTGTTTGTCAGTTTTTTCATCAATATCTATTTTATTTATCACGATACAACAACCGCTTTTTATTTACCTTTCTCCCGTTTATGGGAGTTAGCATTGGGTGGATTGGTGGCCTATGTCGAAATTTTTCATCAAAAAATCAGCCTACACATACGAGAAAAAAAACGATTAATGAATGTGTTATCGGTAATGGGTTTACTGATGATTACTGTTGCGGCAGCAATTCTCAATAAAGACGCGGCCTTTCCGGGGTGGTGGGCATTATTACCGATTACGGGAACAGGATTATTAGTATTAGCAGGTGATAACAGTATTATTAATCGGACGTTATTATCTAACGCATTCATGAAATGGATCGGAAAAATCAGTTACCCCTTGTATTTATGGCATTGGCCAATGATTTCGTTTGCCATGATTTTATTTGGCTCAGATAATAAAATTAGCCGTTCAGTTAAGTTGTCTGCTTTTATCATCAGTGTATTATTGGCGTGGGCAACGTATGTATGGGTAGAGAAACCAATTCAACGCTATAAAATTACGCCAAACAATAGTTTTCGCGTTTTAGGGCTAGGCATAGCAACAACGGGTGGTATATTTATTGTCGCCTACTTATGTTGGCAGCAAATCATTAGCCCACGTTTTGGCGACATTAAACCGATTGCGGCCATTGTGCCTGAAAAGTTAAAAGGCTGTATGCCCGAAGGTAATCAAGAGCATGGCTTAAGTGATGCATTTAAAACGTGTGAGCAGCCGTTATTCGCCAATAGGCCAACGGTGTATATCGTCGGTGATTCTCATGCCAATAGTTTATATCAAAGTTTAGAAGCGTATTTCCATCAGCGTCGTATGAATGTTGTCGATTATTCGGTCATGCACTGCATCCCGTTTACCTTGCTGGATAATCGAGGGGCATGTGTGGATTATAATCGTTATATTCAACAGAAAATTGCCGAGCAAAAACCTGAACTGGTGATTTTTGCGGCTTATCATACCAATAAAAAAATGGCCGATTTTTATCACGAAAAAATCGAATATCCTTTTTTTATTCAGCAACAAGCAGCGCAAATGGCGGAGTCAGGCGCGCAACGTGTCATTGTTGTCGGAGAAATCCCGACGTGGGATATTTCCTTGCCCCATGTATTAAATCGATATTTTTTACGAGAGGGTAAAGCCATTCCCAAACGGACTTATGCGGGCGTGACACCCTCTTCTTTAGTCATGGATACCACCATGAGACAGTTATCTTATCATTCCAAAGTCACTTACTTTTCATTAAAAGACGTACTATGTCAGCAACAAGGCTGTCTCACACAAGTGGGGGAGCGATTGCCAGATGATTTAATTGTTCATGATTATGGCCATTTAACGCAAGCGGGTTCTCAGTACGTCATCAACAACGGCCTTGCAACGCTCATTGAGTCTTCCGTGAAATAGGTATTTGTATGCACATTTGTCAAGTCGTTGCCAGTTGGGGCAATGGTGGCCTAGAAAAACACGTCATTGAGTTAAGCAATGCGCTTAGTCGTGAGCATCAAGTCACTGTGATTGTTCACCCACTGATGAAAAGTTGTTTTGTCGAAGCGGTCAATGTCATTACCGTCGATTTTTCGCAATCCCGTTGGTCGCCACGTTTATACTGGCAGTTATTACAGATTATCAATGCGTTAAAGCCCGATATTATTCACGCACAAGCCAGTAAAGCCGCATTGTTGGTTTCTCGTTTGCGTCAATGGCTACCGTTGACCATTAAATACGTCGCGACCTTGCACAATCAAAAAGGCACAACGTCGATGTTTGAAAGTTTTGATCAGGTGATTGCGGTCAGCCCCAGCATTGCCCATTTAATCAAAAAAGCTCCTGTCACCGCGATTTATAATGGTGTTATTGCACCGACACCTGTTGAGAATGGGCGGCAATTATTGGCTCAAGAGTTTGGTTTTGATGCCGCTAAACCCATACTAATCGCCATTGGTCGTTTAGTAGATGCTAAAGGGTTTGATATTTTAATTCCTGCTGCGGTGCGTGCAGGTGTGCAAGTATTGATTGTGGGAGAGGGCGAACGGCGTAAATTATTAGAAGCACAAATCGTTGAGACTAAAGCGAGAGTGGTACTGGCAGGTTTTCGTCAAGATGCACAACGCTTGTTAGCGGCAGCCGATAGCTTGGTTATTTCTTCGCGTAATGAGGGCGGGCCTTACACGCTGGTCGAAGCATTGTTAGTCAACGTGCCAGTTGTATCGACTGATGTCGGTATGGTGCAAGAGTTTGTACCTGAGCAGCTGATTGTACCTGTTGAGAATGTTGAAGCCTTAGCGGAGCGTATGCAATGGGCGGTCAGTCATTTGGCTGAGTGGCGCGAGTTAATGCAAGCGTCATGGCAAAAAGCACAGCAGCAGTTGACGTTGGAAGCAATGGTGATGCAAACAGTTGCTGTGTATCGCAGCGCACAGACGAGTCCCTAAATATCAATTATATGAGTCATCTCTGCCATGACTTCAATAAACAAGGTGAGTTCTTGGAAATCTATCGAATGGGTTTAATTGTCCCAACACTCAATGCAGGAGAGCTTTGGCCTGCTTGGCTTGAGGCAGTCTCGCAGCAGACTTATCCTATTTATCGTAAATTAGTCGTCGATTCATCCTCTGACGACAATACCGTCGCATTAGCCGTGGCTCAAGGTTTTGAAACTATCACTATTGCGCGTAAAGATTTTAATCATGGTGGTACGCGGCAAATGGCTGCTGAATACTTAGCCGATTGTGATTTTTTGGTATTTTTGACTCAAGATGCACTTTTGGCGACGGTAGATTCCTTAGTTAACCTACTAGCACCTTTTAGCGACCCAAGCATTGCCATTAGTTATGGTCGCCAGTTACCGCATAAAAATGCAGGTGCTATTGCTGCTCATGCGCGCCTTTTTAATTATCCTGCGATGAGCGCAATCAAAAGTAAAAAAGACATTCCCCAATTAGGGATTAAGACGACCTTTTGTTCGGACTCTTTTGCTTGTTATCGGCGTAGCGATTTATTAGCGATAGGTGGCTTTAAAAGTGACTTGATTTTGGGCGAAGATGCTCATGTGGCGGCACGTTTAATATTAGCCGATAAAAAAATTGCCTATGTTGCAGAGGCACAGGTTTATCACTCCCATGATTACTCTGTCACGCAAGACTTTAAACGTTATTTTGATATAGGCGTGTTTCATGCACAAGAAGTTGCTATTTTTAGCCAGTTTGGTAGTGCATCGGGTGAGGGGGTACGCTTTGTTAAATCAGAGCTGCGTTATGTGTATCAAAAACATCAGTTTTTATTGGTGTTGAGCGTCATTGTCAGAACATTTGCCAAGTATATTGGGTATAAATTGGGGCGTTATGAGCGATGGTTGCCAACATATGTAAAGCGTATGCTGAGTATGCATCGTATGTATTGGCAATCTAATCATTTACATGGGGGTCATTAATGAGTCATAAACAAGCCTTGGCATGGAAAGAGTTTGAGTTGAATGTGATGGGAGATGATCGTGGCTGTTTAACGGCACTAGAATCTAATAAAAATATTCCTTTTTCAATTCAGCGTGTTTATTACATCTACCAGACTTTGCCCAATATTCGACGTGGTTTACATGCTCATCAAGACTTACAGCAAGTGGCAATTTGTGTTGCAGGAAGTTGTAGTTTTTTATTGGATGATGGTTTAGTCAAGCAAGAGATTCATTTAGACAGTCCAACAAAAGCTTTATATATTGGCTCAATGGTCTGGCGAGAAATGTTTAATTTTTCTTCAAATTGTGTATTGATGGTTTTAGCAAATCATCATTATGATGAAGCAGATTATATTCGCTCTTATGAGGATTTTTTAAGGATAGTGCAATGATACATCCCACCGCAATTATTTCACCCTTAGCACGTCTTGGTAAAAATATCCGTATTGGTGCTTTTAGTATTGTTCACGATAATGTGGTTATTGGTGATGACTCATGTATTGAGTCTTATTGTGAGTTGGGTGTTTCGAATACTTTTAGCCAAGGGCATCCTTTGGTGATAGGGGCAAACTCATATATTCGCTCTCGTAGTACATTTTATGAGGCATCTGTCTTTGGCGACGCATTAGTGACTGGCCATAATGTGACGGTACGAGAAAAAACCATTGCGGGAAAAAACTTACAAATAGGCACATTATCGGATATTCAAGGGCATTGTAGTATTGGTGATTATGTTCGTTTTCATAGCAATGTTCATATTGGCCAGCAGTCAAAAATTGGTAATTTTGTGTGGATATTTCCTTATGTTGTGTTAACGAATGACCCACACCCACCGAGTAACTTATTAAAAGGTGTGGTCATTGAGGATTATGTTGCCATTGCTACCATGACAACAATATTGCCAGCAGTACGAGTAGGATGTGGCGCTTTAGTAGGGGCGCACTCTTTAGTAAGTCAAGATGTAGAGGCTGATACGGTTGTTGTTGGCGCACCTGCTAAATTTATTTGTCCCACACATAAAATTAAACTTCAAGATGGGACTGGCCGTTCTGCGTATCCGTGGACAACACATTTTCATCGTGGTTATCCCGAACATATTGTGCGCGAATGGTTGGAGAAAATAACAAAATGATTTCTTTTTTAGACCTAAAAACGCTAAATAATCAAATGCAAACAGAAATAGAAACAGCCGCATTAAGCGTATTACGCTCTGGTTGGTATATTTTGGGGCAAGAAGTAAATGCCTTTGAACAAGAGTTTGCTGCATGGTGTGGTACACGCCATGCGATAGGTGTTGCTAATGGTTTGGATGCCTTAACCCTCACTTTGCGTGCATGGAAAGAGCTAGGTAAACTAAAAGATGGCGATGAGGTTATTGTTCCTGCAAATACCTACATTGCCAGTATCTTAGCTATTACTGAAAATCGCTTAACTCCTATTCTTATTGAGCCTGATGAGCTTAGTTTTAACATGAGTGTCTCTTCGATTAAAACAGCCATCACGTCGCGTACAAGGGTTATTTTACCCGTACATTTGTATGGTCGTTTAGCGGATATGCCCGCAATTATGGAGCTAGCACAAAACTATAATTTGTTGGTTTTAGAAGATGCAGCACAAGCACATGGGGCTAGTTTGCAAGATAAAAAAGCAGGAAGTTGGGGTAACGCCGCAGGCTTTAGTTTTTACCCCGGTAAAAATTTGGGTGCATTAGGTGACGCAGGAGCAATTACCACCAATGATGATGAGCTAGCAGAGATACTACGGGCATTACGCAACTATGGTTCACATCAAAAATATCAAAATATTTATCAAGGTGTAAATAGTCGTTTAGATGAAATACAAGCGGCCATGTTACGCGTTAAATTACACTATTTAGATGGCCAAACCAAGCAACGCCAAGACATTGCTCAAATGTATTTACAGCAAATCAAACACCCAATGATTCAATTGCCCGATGCAGGTTTAGAACAACAACATGTTTGGCATTTGTTTGTGATTCGTTGTGCCAAGCGCGAAAAGTTACAACAGTATTTAACGCAGCGCGGCATACAAACGTCTATACATTATCCAATCGCGCCTCATCAGCAACAGGCGTATCCTGATTTTAAGCACTTATCATTACCAATTACTGAGTCAATTCATAGAGAAGTGCTGAGCTTGCCTTTGTCGCCTGTGATGACTCATGAAATGGTTGAGCAAGTTGTCGCAGCCTGTTGTGAGTTTGCTCAGTAATGTCTTTACTTAAAACATCGACGCTAAATGGTTTTGGATTAGTAATTAAATTGTTGTTTGCTCTATTGGCTAACAAAGTTGTTGCAGTGATGTTAGGGCCAAATGGCATCGCTGTGTATGGCCAATTCCAAAGTTTGATGACACTTATTAATGGCCTCGCGGCCTCACCTGCTCAAGCGGGTGTTATCCGTTTAACAGCGGCCAATCAGCATGATATACAGCAAGTACGTCAATATTGGTCGGCTGCTTTGCGTGCTGTTTTAATATCTAGCTGTTTGTTTGTTTGTTTGGGTGTAGTATTTGCCCCTTTTTTGTCGGAGCATTTGCTTAAGCAAGCTAATTTAACCTTGCCATTGATTGTGTTTTTTTTGACCTTACCTGCGGCTTCTTTATTGACCTTATTTCTATCGTGCGCAAATGGCATGTCTGCTATTAAAAGTTACGTGATAATCGGTATTATTATTGCTTTAGTGACTAATATTGCAGTCATGGTAGGTGTGTTTGCAAGTGGCATGAGTGGTGTTTTGGTTGCTATTGGTATAGGGCAGCTATTAGCAGTGTTTTTGGTCTTGTTTTATTTACATTCGCAGTCATGGTTTTCTGTGGGCTATTTTCGCGGAGCAATTTCACCAATTGCCTTACGCAAAGTTTTTTCTTTGGCGACGATGGCGTTTGCCGCTGTAATGGTTGCACCTCTTATACAAATTGCTGTTCGACATCTTATGAGCGAGATGTTTGGATTAACGTTGGTGGGTTATTGGCAAGCGGTATCTCGTTTTGGTGATATGTATGTTATGGCGGTAACTGCACTGTTGGGGGTTTATTATTTTCCACGGTTTAGTGCAATCTCACATGTTACTGCGTTGCGCAAAGAAATACGTAGCTTCCTTTTGATTGTTTACCCTGTGTTTTTATTAGGCTACACCGTCATCGTGCTATGCAAAGATTTTATGATTACACTAATGTATTCACCTGCATTTTTGCCTGCTGCTGAGTTAATGCCACTGCAAATGTTATCCGATGCCACACGTATTCTTTCATGGTTAACAGGTTATTTGGTCATGGCTAGAAGTTCACCTATCTTATTTGTGACGGTTGAGGTTGGCGTAGGTATTTTATGGGTTGCCTTGGCGGATATTTTTATGAATAACTATGGTTATGTTGGTGCACTTTACGCATCTTCGTTAGCGAATTTAATATATACGGGCATTTTTGTTGTTTGCCTTGTTAAGAGTCGGCAAGTATGAATAAACCTTTGGTGACGGTGATTATACCTGCGTATAACCATGAGCGTTTTGTTGAGGCGAGTATTCGTAGTGTTATTCAACAAGATTATTGCAATATAGAATTAGTGATTATTAATGATGGCTCTCGAGACCGCACACACGAGATTATTTGTACCTTAGAAGATGAATGTAAGCAGCGTTTTAGTCGTTTTGAATATATTAATAAAAAAAATGAAGGTTTAGCGCAAACACTTAACCAAGGTGTTTTATGGTCGCAAGCAGATTATATTACCGCAATTGCTTCTGATGACTTAATGAAGCCTTGTAAAACAAGTAGTCTGTTACAGGCATTGCTTACGGCTGCACCAGAGGTTGGCCTTTCTTATGCAGATGCCGAGTTTATAGATGACGAAGGTCAACAGATTGGCTTAGATAATGACAGTAAAAGTTGCGATTTAGCCACAGGCTGGACATCCTTTATCGGGTTTTATACTCGCCATCGACCTGAAGTAAAAATTGGTGAAAACTCATTTGACTATAAAGTATTACTACGTGGTAATTTTTTACCTGCTATGTCCGTGATGTGGCGGCGGAGTATTTTGCAGAAAGTTGGTATGTTTACACAAGGCATTGTTATTGAGGATTGGGATTTATGGTTACGGATGGCGCGTAATTGTCAAAGTGTTTATGTTCCTCAAGTAGTCGCCTCTTATCGTTGGCACGCCAGCAACTCGGTAAAAACATTAATACCGCAGATAAGAAAAGGGCAAGATGACATTCTGATGCGAGAGCTAAAGTATTTTGTCAATAATCCAGTATTATCAAAATTGATTGCAAAGTTAGTCATCATTAATGCTTTAAAGCTGATAGTTGCTAGGCAATTTAAAGTGGCATTGGTACGGTTACTTGATATGGGTCTATGGCGATGCGCCTTGTTTGGGGCGAAAAATGATAGGGCTAGTTGAGTGATTAGGCCTTTAGGTTTAGTAGAGTTGTAATCGTTAGGAAGGATAAATATTCAACATGACATTAACTTACATGCTCTGTTAGCATTGTAAACTAAGAAATAAACACCAAAAGTGTAAGGGTTAATATATGGCAATTCTGGTAACAGGTGCAGCAGGTTTTATTGGCGCAAATTTTGTTTTAGATTGGCTGGCACAGCACGATGAGCCTATTATTAATCTCGATAAACTGACTTATGCAGGTAATTTGGACTCATTAAAATCACTTAAAGCCGATGTGCGTCATATTTTTGTGCAGGGCGATATTGGCGATAGTGCGCTTGTATCCAGCTTGTTAAAGCAATATCAGCCACGCGCCGTTATTAACTTTGCCGCCGAAAGCCATGTTGACCGCTCAATTTTTGGGCCGAGTGATTTTATTCAAACAAACATCGTAGGAACATTTAATTTATTAGAGTCAGTACGTGCTTATTGGACGGCATTAGCTCCAGCCTTAAAAACAGCATTTCGTTTTTTGCATATTTCAACCGATGAAGTTTATGGTTCGTTATCGGCAACAGAGGCTCCTTTTGCCGAAACTAATACCTATGAACCTAATAGCCCGTATTCTGCATCAAAAGCGGCCTCAGATCATTTGGTCAGAGCATGGCATCACACCTATGGATTGCCTGTTTTAACCACAAATTGTAGTAATAATTATGGGCCGTATCACTTTCCCGAAAAACTTATCCCCTTAATTATTTTAAATGCCTTAGCAGGAAAGCCGTTGCCTATTTATGGCGATGGTCAGCAGATTCGTGATTGGTTATATGTTAAAGACCACTGTGCCGCCATTCGTCGTGTATTAGACGTAGGTAAAGTAGGCGAAACCTATAATGTGGGTGGCTGGAACGAAAAAGCTAATATAGTAGTAGTTCGTACTATTTGTGCTTTATTAGATGAATTAAAACCCAAAGCCAGTGGTCGTTATGAAGAGCAAATTACTTTTGTTGAAGATAGAGCAGGTCATGACCGTCGCTATGCAATAGATGCGCGTAAGTTAGAAAAAGAGTTAGGGTGGAAGCCTGTAGAAACTTTTGAGTCAGGCATACGCAAAACTGTGCTTTGGTATTTAGAAAACGATGAATGGATTAAAAATGTCACTAGCGGAGAGTATCGGACATGGATAAACCAGCAGTATGGGGCATAAATTAAATGCGTATTTTATTAACTGGCGTTAATGGGCAGGTTGGTTTTGAGTTACAACAAGCCCTTGCTCCACTTGGTGAAGTCATCGCTCCTACGCGTCAAGACATGAACTTAGCCGACCCTGCCAGTATCATTGCAGCATTAAATCAATATCAACCGAATATTATTATCAATCCAGCCGCTTACACAGCTGTTGATAAAGCCGAAACCGATATGGCTCAGGCGATGGCAGTTAATGCAAATGCCCCCAAAATTTTGGCTAAATGGGCAGGAGAGCAACAGGCATTATTGATTCATTATTCAACAGACTATGTGTTTGATGGAACAAAAATAGGTGCGTATCTTGAAGATGACACAACTAACCCGCAGTCGGTGTATGGAAAAAGTAAACTTTTAGGTGAGCAGAGTGTGCGTTTGTATGCACCTCAGCACATTATTTTGCGTACCAGTTGGGTCTTTGGTCTTCATGGTCATAATTTTATCAAAACCATTTTACGTTTAGCCCAAGAGCGAGACAGTTTAAATATGGTGGCTGACCAATATGGCGCACCCACCTCAGCGGCATTAATTGCCTTAGTGACTACAACTATCGTAAGACAATATATAGCCTTGCAACACATAAGTTACGGAACGTATCATTTAACGGCCAGTGGTGAGACCACATGGTATGATTATGCACAGTTTATTCTTGACTATTGCGAGTCTAAAGGTGTATCACAGCGATTATCTCGTCAGGCGGTTTGTGCTATTCCAACGTCTGCCTATCCTGTACCTGCCAAACGCCCATTAAATTCTCGTTTGTTATGTCATAAATTAAATAAAAAATTTAATGTTTCTTTACCTTCTTGGCGCGAAGGTGTGAGTGATGTATTGTTACAATTATTATCGACGCGTGTCGCCTAATAAGGCATTTTTGTTGGTTATAAAAATATAGGGGATAACTATGCAACGTAAAGGTATTATTTTGGCGGGTGGTTCGGGTACACGTTTGTATCCTGCAACCTTAGCGGTGAGCAAACAGTTGTTGCCGATTTACGATAAACCCATGATTTATTATCCACTAACGACGTTAATGTTGGCAGGTATTAAAGAAGTTTTAATTATTTCTACCCCTCAAGATACGCCACGTTTTGAGCAATTGCTTGGTGATGGTAGTCAATGGGGCATGAAACTAGAATATGTTGTTCAGCCTAGTCCTGATGGTTTGGCTCAAGCCTTTATTTTGGGTGAGAAGTTTTTGGCAGGTGCGCCCAGTGCCTTAGTGTTGGGTGACAATATATTTTATGGTCACGATTTTACTGGGCTGCTAAAAGATGCCTGCAATAAAAAGAGTGGCGCAACAGTTTTTGCGTATCATGTGCAAGACCCTCAGCGTTATGGTGTGGTTGAGTTTGATGCACAAGGGCGAGCCATTAGTCTTGAAGAAAAACCAACTCAACCTAAATCAAATTATGCCGTAACAGGCTTGTATTTTTATGATGAAAAAGTGGTTGAAATTGCTAAATCTATTAAGCCATCGGCACGGGGCGAGCTAGAAATTACCGATGTAAATTCAATATATTTACAAACAGCTATGCTAGATGTACAAACGATGGGGCGTGGTTATGCTTGGTTAGACACAGGCACTCATGAGTCAATGTTAGAGGCAAGCCAATTTATTGCTACCATCGAAGCGCGTCAGGGACTAAAAGTTGCTTGTCCAGAAGAGATTGCTTTTTGTTTTGGATGGATTAATGCAGCGCAACTTACCAAATTAGCAGAGCCATTAAAGAAAAATGCCTATGGCCAATATCTGCTATCCCTCTTAAATGAGCGAGTATAGCGATATTATGAATATCATTGATACAGCTATTGCAGATGTCAAAATTATAGAGCCTGCGGTATTTGGTGATGAGCGGGGCTTTTTTTTTGAGAGCTTTAATCAGGCTAAATTTGAAACCACTATTGGCTATACAGTTAATTTTGTACAAGATAATCACTCATGCTCAGCTAAAGGGGTTTTGAGAGGCTTACATTATCAATTATCACCTCATGCCCAAGCCAAATTAGTACGCTGTGTTGTGGGCGAGGTTTTTGATGTGGCGGTTGATATTCGGCAAAACTCAGCTACGTTTGGTCAATGGGTTGGGGTGCATTTATCTGCAGATAACAAACGTCAATTGTGGATTCCAGAAGGTTTTGCGCATGGATTTTTAACGTTGTCAGATAAAGCCGAATTTTTGTATAAAACAACAGATTATTATGCACCTCAATCAGAACGTTGCATTCTATGGAATGATGAGCAATTGATGATTAATTGGCCCGATATTAACAATCCATTTATCCTTTCAGAAAAAGACAAAAAAGGGATTACATTACAACAAGCCAAAATTTTTACATGAGACCTTATGTCTAACTACATCAAACTTATGTACGCTGCTTCGTCGTTTAAGATAGTGGGTTAAATGTTTAATAATTCATCATTTATTAGGTTTAGTGACCTTTGCGCTTTGTTTTTAGCTTTTACTGTAGGGCAACTGCCTCGTTTTGCCGAGTTTGATTGGTCTATCATGATATGGTGGTCTTTAGAAGGGCAGTTTCGCCTCTATGGCTGTATTGTTGTTTTAATCGGTCTGTTATTTAGTTTTGGCTTTTTTTACGAACATTATAGTAAGCGTAAACCTTTTTGGGACGAACTTAGAGAAATATTAGGGGTTTTACTACTATTAATGGTGGTAGATGCGGCTTTTTTCTTTTTTAACAAAATTCAGTTTTCTCGTTTAGCTTTTGCTATTCAATGGTTGGTACTGATTCCATTATTACCTACCTTGCGTACTTTATTTAAATTATATGCGTTAAAAAAAGGATTTTGGCAAATTCCTGTGCGTTTAATTGGTAGTGGCAATAATGCCAAAGAAGCATGGTTGGCATTACAAAGCGAAGGGCTAATGGGTTATCAATTAGCCGAAGTCACCTTAAGTCCGCAGCATAAACACACAAATGATGACTGGATTACCGTGCCTCGGCTTTTGTGGCAACAAGGTTTAGTACCAGATATTAATATGCAGATTGTTGTTGCCTTAGAGCTAGAGCAGCAAGCAGAAATGGATGAGACAGTTAGAAAACTATCCCGTTTTTGTCCTAATATAATTATTGTTCCTTCCACACGTGGCTTGCCACTATGGGGTATGGAGCCATTACATTCATTTTCACATGAAGTGTTGTTATTGCGGGCGCGTAATAATTTATTACGTCCCTCTGCACGCATGATTAAACGCTGTTTTGATGTTTTTACCTCTTTATTTTTATTAATTTTTTTGTCACCACTGTTTTTATATTTGTTTTTTCAGGTTAAAAAAACAGATGGCGATGTCTTCTTTGGCCATCAGCGTATCGGGGTTAATAGTAAGCCGTTTCCTTGTTATAAGTTTAGGACGATGGTGTCTAACTCTGCCGATGTTTTAGAAAAGTTACTGCGTGAAGACCCCCAAGCAAAGGCGGAGTGGGAGCGTGAGTTTAAGTTAAAAGATGACCCGCGTATTACGCCCATTGGTCATTTGTTGCGACGTACAAGCCTTGATGAGCTACCTCAATTATGGAATGTCTTACGCGGTGAAATGAGCTTGGTAGGGCCTCGGCCTGTAGTGCAAGCCGAGTTGGCCAAATATGGCGATGATGTGGATTATTATTTACACGTTAAGCCCGGTATGACAGGTTTATGGCAGGTGAGTGGTCGTAATGACGTGGACTACGAGACACGGGTGGCATTAGACGCATGGTATGTGCGTAACTGGTCATTATGGAATGACCTCGTGATTTTAATTAAAACGGTAAAGGTTGTTTTACAAAAAGATGGTGCTTATTAGCTTGAACTTAAGTGATTATACAAAGCCAAAGTTTGCTCACACATATTTTGTAAACGAAATTGTGTAATGACTTGTGGTGGTTGTGGCTTTTGTAATAATTGCTCGGTATGCACTAATAACGCATTATGGTCGTTAAGTGTAATGCTCCCTTGTGGATAACAATGACTTAAAATTTCGCCTACACCACCATGATTCCAACCCAGTACCGACTTTCCTAAATATAAGGCTTCTAATACTGTACGGCCAAAAGTTTCGGCTTGGCTAGAGAGTGAGTAAATAATATCACTTTGGCTAAACACTTCTTTAATATCGCTACGATGACCCGTTAAAGTAATATGCTGTGACAAGCCTTTGCTGGCAATAAGTTGTTGTATTTCTTCTAAATACGCCTGTTTTTTGGCTTCTGCACCACCCACAATCAAACCATGTACTTGATGGTTTTTATTGATTAGTGTCTCGATTAAATCAATAAAAGTATCGTGGCCTTTTAGACGTGTAATACGTCCTGCTAAAGTTAAAACGGTTTTGCCTTGTAATTGTGGATAATCGTTATGCCACTTTGTAAGCCAGTCGTTATTAGGTTGATAATTATAAGGAAACTCCTCGGCACTCACACCACGATAAATCACCTGAATTTTATCAGCAGAGCAATGAGGATAATTCTTTAAAATATAATCTTGTACAGTATTAGAAACAGCAATTACACGTTCGCCTTTGGTCATAATTGCGCTATAAGAATTAACCGAATATAAGCCATGTACCGTGGTCACAAAGTGTGGTCGTGTGGCTTGGGGCAGCTTACTACGCCATGCTAAAAAGGCAATCCATGCAGGCACACGCGAACGGGCGTGTAAAATATCGGGCTTAATATCAGCGATGATTTTTCTAAATGCAGCCACTTGTAGCAAACTAGCCAAGGATTTTTTATGCACTGGCAGGGTAATATGTTCGCTACCTTCTTCTTCGAGCTGCCTAACCAAACGCCCACCATTTGAAATCACAATCGAGCGATGACCTGCCGCTACTAACGCTCGGCCAATTTCAAGTGTGCCACGCTCCACGCCACCAGCGTTAAGTGCAGGTAGGGTTTGTACCACGGTTAATTTTTTCATGGGGTGTTTTTCTCTTTAGTTGTTAATTGCCCTCACCCCAACCCTCTCCCGTAGGAGAGGGAGTCCTCTATCCCTATGAGAGAGAGTTAGAGTGAGGGCTTATGGTGCAATGCCTAAGTCTTCCTTTGTTCTTCTTTAAGGTGTCTACGTTTTTTTGGGTAGGGCATTGCCTCACCTTCGGGGCGTGTTTTAAAGCGACGATGAAACCACATATATTGTGTCGGTGAGCGTTTAATCAGCGTTTCTAACTCAAAATTAACCCGTGTGGCATCGGCAACCGCATCATCTGTTGGGTAGTTTTCTAAACGGGCTGTAATCAAAATTTCGTATTGTTCTAGCAAAGGGTGACGGCGAAAATGTACCATCATCACCGCCGAATTATTGATTTTTTGCAAACGACGCGGCGCGGTTAAGGTGGCGGCTTGAATACCAAAAAATGGCGCAAATACGCCTTGTTTTAAGCCAAAGTCTTGGTCGGGCGTGTACCACACCACATGGCCTTCTTTGAGTGCTTTAATTAATAAACGCATATTGTCGTGGTCAATTTGGTAGTCATAAATGCGTAAACGCCGCTTGACCATAAAGTATTCTAGGGCTTTGTTGTTTTGAGGGCGATATACGGTATCTACCTTAAAAAAGATAATTGCCAATAAGCCGCATAAATCCACAAAACTATAATGTGCGCCCAGTAATAATACCCCTTTGTTTTCGGCTTGAGCTTCTTGCAGGTGATGTAAACCTTGAATCGTGACTTTTTTGTGATAATAACTTTTAGGTTTAAACCATGCGTTAGCGGTTTCAAACAAACTAATACCGCCTTGTACAAACACATCTTTGGCCATTGCCTCGTGGTCTTGGGGCGATTTTTGAGGAAAACATAGGCGAATATTGGTGAGCGTGTCGCGTTTACGTTGGCCAATGACGCTATAAATAAATAAGCCCAAGCCTGTGCCTAAGCGACGTTGTATAGACCAAGGTAATAGCGAAAATAAATACAGCAACGGCACAATAACCAACCACACAGGCCAGTAACGCGGATGTAATAAATGCCAAGTAAACGGAATTGCATTCATAAGTAGGTTTTAATCATAAAAAGAAAGTTACAATTAACACTCACTCCGACTCCCTCTCCTACGGGAGAGGACTGGGGTGAGGGTTAAAAGCATAAGTCATAAAAAATAGAGGCTATTTTGCCGTATCCTCGCCATAATACCAAGCAGACATTTTTACAAAGGTTTATTCGAGCATGACTTCGTGGCGTTACAATTTACTATTACATGTTTTATTGCCCTTTGTGTATTTGCGCCTGCTTTGGCGTGGCCGAACCACACCTGCTTATGCTCAAAATATTGAGCAGCGTTTTGGTGGTCATAAAAACTTGCCTAAACATGGCATTGTGATTCATGCGGTATCGTTGGGCGAAACCCTTGCCTCGCAACCCCTAGTTAATGCTTTGTTGGCGCAATACCCTGATATGCCAATCATTATTACTAACACCACTGCAACAGGAGCAGAACGCGCTCGTGCTTTGTGGGGTAATAAAGTTTATCAGTGTTATTTGCCTTATGATTATAGTTGGGCAATGGGGCGATTTTTGACCAATAGTCAGCCGCGTTTAGTGATTATTATGGAAACCGAGCTATGGCCAAATTTTTTAGCACAAGCGTATGATAAAAAAATTCCTGTGTTATTGGCTAATGCGCGTTTATCAGAAAAATCAGCGGCAGGTTATGCCAAAGTCGAAAGTTTGATTAAGCCCATGTTACACAGCTTGTCGGTTTTGGCGGCACAAGACCAAGACACCGCGCAGCGTTTTATAGACTTGGGCGCAGCCACCGAGATTGTACAAGTCACAGGCAGTTTAAAGTTTGATTTAAGTATTGCAGAGGATTTGCCGCAACGTGCGCTTGAGTTAAAACAACAATGGCAGCTAAATGGTCGCCCAATTTGGGTCGCGGCAAGTACCCATGAAAGCGAAGATGCTATTGTGTTAGATGCTTTTAGGCACATTAAACAACAGTTTAGTGAGGCTTTGTTGATATTAGTGCCGCGTCATCCTGAGCGTTTTGACAAAGTGGCTGAGTTAATTGCTAAACAGGGTTTTAGCATGGCGCGACGTAGCCAACAACAAGCCGCTATGCCTAATGTTGAGGTGTTTTTGGCCGATAGCATGGGTGAGTTATTGTTATGGTTGGCAGTGGCTGATGTAGCTTTTGTAGGTGGCTCGTTTGTTGATGTAGGCGGACATAATCCTTTAGAGCCTGCGGCTTTAGCTGTGCCCATTGTGACTGGCCAAACGATGTTTAACTTTAAACAAATTACCGACGTGTTGGTGCAAGCAGGGGCATTAAAACAAGCTAATAATAGCCAAAGTTTGGCGCGTATTGTGTGTGAATGGTTGCAAAATACCGAGCAAAAACAACAAGCAGGGCAGGCAGGTTTGCAGGTGGTAAATGCTAATAAAGGGGCGTTGGCGAAGCATTTAGAGATTGTAGAGGGATTGTTAAAAAATGAATACCATCAATTTAGTGCGAGCAAATAAAACGCTAACATGGGCAAAATACGTGCTGTATTGGATGTATATTAGTTTGATACTAATGGCTATTTGCATCTATGGCAGGATTGAGTCAAGTTTGGTAATTATTTTTGTTGTTGGGTCGTGGTTTGGTAGTGTGATTTTATGCGATATTCTATTGGGCGTAACCGCTTTTTTGATAGGCCAAAGCTGGGTTATTTATGGCCTTAAACCGTTGATGATTCCTTTTGGTGAGGCAATATATTTTGTGAGGCTAAAACAAAAAATAATAGATATTAACGAACAGCGAGATAAACACGAAGCCGTTAAGTCATTGGTAGATGTTATTTTGTGATATTTTTATTGGTGAGGTAATTATGCGTACTACAGTAACTATAGATGACACTTTGTATCAGCAAGCCTTAGCTTTGGCGGATGCTAATATGGAAAAATCGGATTTATTTAAAGAAGCCATTAAAACCTTTATTAGAGTTCAAGCAGCAAAACGCTTAGCGACATTGTCAGGTGCAATGCCTGATATATTAGATATTCCACGTCGTCAAAGCGATAGCCAAACGATATGAATATCTTAATTGATACCTCGGTATGGGTTGATTATTTTAAACATGGTAATACAGCGTTAATTCAACTAATGACGATGGATGCCGCTATCACACATCCAATGGTTATTGCAGAATTGGCTTGTGGTACGCCACCTGCACCAAGACAGCAAACGCTTAACGATATTGGGTTATTGAGCCATTGTCAGCAAGCAAATTTAACCGAAGTTATGGACTTTGTTGAAAGCCATAAATTATATGGCTTAGGTTGTGGTTTGGTGGATATGTCATTATTAGCATCAACGTTAATTACACCTAATGCTCAAATTTGGACATTAGATAAACGGTTACTACAGTTGGCGATACGTTTTAATGTGGCTTATTTGTCGTTGCATTGAGTCTATGCGATTGATTTTTTAAGGCACCCAGTTTTCTAACTGCAAAGCAGGTACACGCTCAAACTCTTTGGTATTATTAGTCACTAATATCAAGCCTTTACTTCTGGCATGAGCTGCAATATGTAAATCATTTTCACTGATTAGTTGCCCCGTTTTTTTTAAGCCTGCTTTAATGTTGCCATATTGAGCGGCTGCTTCTGTACCATAATCTAACACTTGCAGGCGAGACAAAAAATCCTCAACGACTTGAAGATTTTTAGCGGGATATTGGCTGTTTTCTGCGCCATACACCAATTCGGCAACGGTAATACTACTTACACAAAGTTGCGTTGCTCGTGCATTAAATTGGTCGCGTACATGAGGCGGTTTATGCTTAATCACATAAATAGCAATATTGGTGTCTAGCATGTATTTTAACATTCAAAAAGACTCTCTTTGGCTGTCAATCTGCTCGCCACGTTCAAAATCATCAGATACCTTTAGTGTAGGACTATAAAAAAAACTATCCCAAATTTTATCAGTAGGGCTAAGCACACGCTCTACACCAACAATACGCACAAACACTTTTTGAGTTTGTTCCGAAAAACGATAAAGACTAGGCAAACGTACCGCTTGAGTACGATTATTCATAAAAATGCTGGTTATCATCATCAACCCCTTGTAGGTGTGCTATATACCTTAAGTATATACTATGTAAGACGGCATTTTATCAAGTATTTTTTGAGGGATATTTATAAGCCTATGCTTTGCACCCCTCCAAACGTCTAGTGTATGTCGTCCTAATGACCGATAGTTTTTGTTATCAGTTAAGCGTAGCCTTGGCGACGATGGGGTTATGCTTTTTAGTCATAATCCTTAAATAAAGCAGGCGAATCACACGCAATATGTGGCTCGTTATTTTATGGTTTGGATGAATTATGGCATTACTCCCTTTGCAAGAATCACCCTCAAATCAAAATGGATTTTGGCAAATATTATTTAGCTTTGGTTTTAGACTGTTTTTTTTATTAGCAGGACTAGCTGCCGTTATCATGGTTTTATTATGGCTGACTGCGCTTAATGGTTGGCCATCGCTATTGTCTATCAAGCATTATGGTATTCATTGGCATGGTCACGAAATGTTATTTGGTTATACAACGGCAGTTGTTGCGGGTTTTTTACTTACCGCCGCCAAAAACTGGACAGGCCAACATACCGCTATTGGTAAGCCATTGATGGTATTAGGCTTATGTTGGTTGTTGGCGCGACTATTAATATGGTTTGATGTGGCTCTATTACAATGGATTGCTATTATATGTGATTTGATTTTTTTACCTTTATTGGCTTATTTTGTGGCGCGACCTATTTTAGCCATTAAGCAAAAGCGTAATTATATTTTTCCTATTTTGTTAATACTCATGATGCTTGACCATCTGTTAATGCACTTTGCTTTATTTACTAATCAAGCGGTTTTAATTCAACAAACATTTCATGCCGTGTTGTTTATTATTATGACGATAATGGTCATTATGGCGTGTCGAGTTGTGCCGTTTTTTACTGAGCGTGGTTTAGGGTTAACTACACCTTTGTTGCGTGATGAAAAACATGATTTATGGTGTGCGATTGCGGTAGCCGTTGCAGGGGTATTTTATGTGACTACTACGCATTGGCTAACAACAGTCTTTTTATGGTTAGCTGCCGTAACCTTATTTAGTCGAACCATTAAATGGTATCGGCCTAAAGTGTGGCAGGTGCCTTTGTTGTGGGTGCTACATGTGGGTATGTTGTGGTTAGCACTAGGGTTAGCTTTATTGGGATGGCAAAATCTGCCACTTGCTACACACATGGGCAGTAGCGGGATTCATGCCTTAACCATAGGCTGTATTGGCATGATGACACTGGGTATGATGTCACGCGTGTCTTTAGGGCATAGTGGCCGAGTCTTACAAACAGTTAAAGCAACACATTTGGGATTTATTTTGCTCAATCTTGCCGCAATATGTAGGGTATTTGGCGCGTGGGCTTTTAGCAGTCATTATGTATTAATGGTAACGATTGCAGGTGTTTTGTGGATGAGCGCATTTTTATTGTTTTTATGGGTTTATGTGCCAATTTTTATAACTCCCTCGAAGTCTATGTAGCTTATGAATCTACTGTTGCTCACCCCCCAAGATTGCCCTCAACCCAACATAGCACATTTAACGGGGAGGCGTTTACATCACGTGTTAGCGGTGCATCAAGCACAAGTTGGCCAAAAACTGCGCGTAGGCATGATTAACGGTTTAATGGGTGAGGGCGAAATTACTCACTTAGACAAACAATCATTACAGCTACATTTTCAGCTCACACAAGCACCGCCTGTAAAGCTACCTTTAACTTTAGTGTTAGCCTTACCGCGTCCTAAAATGCTGAAACGGATTTTACAAACAGTAGCAACAATGGGGGTAGAGCGGCTCGTATTAATGAATAGCTATAGGGTAGAAAAAAGCTTTTGGGATAGCCCTTTTTTGCAGCCGCAAGTCATTGAAGACGAATTGATTTTAGGCTTAGAACAAGGCAAAGACACAGTGTTGCCGCAAATAATACTCGAAAAACGTTTTAAGCCTTTTGTAGAAGACAGATTGCCTGAGTTAAGTGCTAATGGCTTACGTTTGGTAGCGCATCCGATAGCCGAGCAACATTGTCCGCGTGATGTGCAACAAGCGGTGACCTTGGCGATTGGTTGTGAAGGGGGATTTATACCTTATGAAGTCGATTTGTTAGCCCAACAAGGCTTTGTGCCTGTTGAGCTAGGTGAACGTATTTTACGAGTCGAAACCGCCGTCACTGCGTTAATTGCGAGGTTGTTTTAACTCAGGTTGGCTGAGCGGAGTCGAAGCCAATAATTAACACTTCGACTCCGCTCAGTGTCCACGACTATTTTAATCGCTCTTGCAACCATGTCGAAATATCGTTGACTTCTTCGGCACACACCGCGTGATCCATTTCATAACTACGATATTGTGGTTTATAACCCATGCCGCGGAGTTTTTCTAAGGCTTGATAGCCTAAACTCTCATTAACAACACGGTCATAAAGCCCATGAAAAATAGCAATAGGGAGCTGTTGATTTGCGGTATGAATGCTAATGCTTTTATGGGTCGCAAAATAACTCGACAACGCCATTAATCCACCTAAAGCTTGAGGATAGGTTAATGCCGTTTGATATGCCACAGCACCCCCTTGAGAAAACCCCGCCACAATAATGCGTTGGCTGGTAATGCCTCGCGCTATTTCGTTATCAATAAATGCGCTAATAGCCGCACTTGAGGCCAATAGTTGTGCTTCGTCTAGTTGGCGGTCTAGTGTCATGGCGGTAATGTCATACCATGCAGGCATAATATAGCCTGCGTTAATGGTGACGGGTATTGCAGGTGCATGAGGAAAAATAAACCGTACAGCTAACTCGGCAGGCAAATTTAACTCTGGCACAATAGGTACAAAATCATCCCCATTTGCCCCCAAACCATGCAGCCAAATGACAGTGGCGGTAGCAGGAGTTTGAGGATTAAGTTCGATGTGTGGTAACAAGTTAGCTTGTGTCATATTAGGGGCTGTTGAGGTTTTGCGTGTGAGCTACGTTGCTGATAAAAATTGACTCAGACAAGGCACAAAACGAAGCTAATAGTTATTCTATTGGCGAGTTTTGTAACACAGTATGAGCCAATTTTTAACGCAACCCGAAGGGAAAGAGCTATTTTCTGAGGCTACTTTGTTGTGCGTTGCTTCTTTGGAGTAACCAAACTACGCAACTTACGCCGCGTATCCTCTAAAAAATAGCTTCTTTCGCAACCACAATCAAAACGTCAACAGACCCTAAAACGTCGTTTTAGTTTTTAAGCTCGAAATTTTTACTTGGTCGTCGATAAGTATTAAATCGACACTCATTTCGTGTGCTTGAGTTAAGTCTTCATCCAAAATAGTACGGCTTTCGTCCATGTTAAGGCTTAAATTGGCCGATAATCCTGCTTGCGTTAAGGTGTATTTGATGTTTTTAAGTTTGTATTTTTCGGATCTTCCAAAATGCCAAGCTGATTTTACTTGTTGTAGATACTGGCTTTTGTTTAGGCTAAAACTTTGCGCCATTTTAATTAAATAGATGTTAATAGACGCATTGTCCGCAATCATGGCATCAAGTTTTTTATCATCACGATCTTGCATGGCTTCGTAAAAGTCTTTTAAAAAGCGTTGCGTTTTTTTTGAGCTTAATGGGTCGGCAGCGTATGCTCCTTGCGTTAAAGTTAAGGCAAGTCCAGCACAAATCATTAATTTTTTCATGAAGTTATTCCTTATTGTCACTGCATTCGCTAAGAGTCGGCTCGTATTTACAACGTACCTTTTTTAAGATGCTAATCATTTTAGTGTCGTAAATGCCTTCTTGCGTCATGCTTAAACGGGCATCGGTGAGTAAGGCTTGATAGTTGTCATATTCACCATCTGGAGCAGGAAAAAAGTATAAAATTTCTTGCTCGGCAGCGTTGATGGGTTTTTGTAGGTTATCAAATAAACCTGCAAAATAAGTGCGTGAGTGTTGACCAAACTCGCCCGAAAACTTATGAAAGTGAGTAATAACTTGTAGGCTTAATTGGCTAATTGGCATATTTAACACTAAGCCTTTGTTGGCCACTCCTTTAAATAATTCTAAGGACATATAAGCAATCGCAGGCGCAGCAATTAAGTCGGATTCACCTGAGTTAAATTTAGAGGCAAAGTCATTTATGTCAGCGGCTAAAGGCTGAAAGCCAAGTCTTTCGGCCATGCGTAATTGCACGATGTCATGGGCTAAGATGGCAATTTTTTTGCCTTTGATTTTTTCTACCGAGTTAATGCTACGGTCATTTAAAAACAAATAAGCTCCACCAATAGGAAGTACACCCACTACCTCAAAGTTGTCTTGTACCATCAGTTTGCTGGCTTCGGGACGAGAAATAGTTTCGATGACACTTTTCATTTGAGCATCATTTTTAAGACCACCAATGGCCTCAATACTGCTCGTAAACAAATTAAACTCACGCGCACGAATGCCTGTAATCGAGGCAATGTCACATTTACCGTCATTGAAGTCGTTAACGGCTTGTTCTTCGTCTGTATAGGCTTTGAGTTCGAGTTCAACATTCCATTTACGTGCTTGTGTCGCATATTCACGCATAGTGTTGTAAAACGGCCCTTGCATGCCTAAAACATCAAACACACAGAATGTTTGTGCGTTACTGAGGCTACTTAATAGGCTCAAAGCAAGCGCGCAAAAGGTTTTTTGATATAAAGAAGTAACGCGACCTTTCATGGAGTAAATCTTCCCATATTGTTTTGGCATAAATCAGGACTGGTTAAAATATGCCAAATCATACTCCTTTTATGGTGTTTTCTCCAAAGTCTTGTTTAAAAATCCTCATTTTTAGCGGTGTTTTTAATAATGGTTGTGTGTTGATTTTGGCTTTGTTGGCGATGTTTACGTCGTATAACATCAGGCGTATTGCCTGCCCATTTTTGAAAGGCACGGGTAAAGCTCGCTTGATCGCTATAACCCACGATATTAGCGATACGCTCAATGCTCAAATGTGATGTTTTAAGATAACGCATCGCTGCTTGCATTCGTACTTGTAAACGAATTTCGTTAAAGCTCATGCCAATGTCTGCTAAACGGCGGCGTAAGGTACGAACGCTCATATTCAGATATTGAGCAACCTCTTCGGCACTCACTGCTTCATCGGCTTTAGTTAAGATATAAGCACGCATTTTAACCACCAAACCATGTTCATAAAAAGGGTCGGGTTGTGTTGTTTTGACTGTGCCTACTTGGTGATGGTGTTCGGCAGCATATAAGCGAATTTCGTTGTAAAGGCTGCCGATTTCTATGGGGACGGGTAATAAATTTTCTAGGCTATGCCCATGATGTAAAATATGTTCTTGAAAATGCAAGGTAATGTGTTTTGTAACCATTGACGTTAGCGTATATAAACTGCTTAAAAAGGCTTGAGTAATAAAGCTTTCAATTTCAAATAAGGGTTGTTTATATGATAAACGTAGCGAAATGTAATTAGGTTCTTGTCTAAGCTCTAAAACGATAAGAGGTAATCTGACTTGCAAATAATGAAAGATATTGGTCATTAACTCTCTAAAAGGCAGTCTTGTAATAAATACGTAGCCAAATAAACCATGTGTCATCAAATCCATGCGTTTTCCATAACGCACACCTGCAAAGCTTTGGCCTGTTAAACCTAAATAATGGCTCACAATTGCCCTTACTTGATACACCGATAAAAAAGCTTCGGGGTTGTGCAAAATAGAACTATTAATGCCACAGTCGCGCAAAATATAATCAACTTGAATGTTTTCTTCGGCCATACATTCGGCCAATTTGTTTAAATAAACGACGGGTAAAAAGGGTAAGTCATTAATGTTCATAGGCGTAATTTTTATTGATTTTTATTGAGTCTTTAGTTTACGCGCGCGTAAATGAATACACCACACAAGCGGCCATGCTTGGCCGTTAAAGTATAACAACTGGCCGAAAAAACCGATGACTGGTATGAAAAAACCGACCAAAATTAAACCAATCCAATAAACGCTGTTTTTACAGTGGTCGTCACCAATAAATAAAAGAAGAAACCATTATGACTCAAGCACTCTCTCAAAAAGCCTTGGCTCTTAAAGCTGTTTATCGTTCAGTTAACAAAATTGACGTACACGATATTCGTCAAATGTATGGTATTTACTGCCAGTATTACGAAAATACCTCATGGGATATTTTTTTACGCGACCTGAGTAAAAAAACGGGCGCATTTTTGTTGATTTGCCCCAAAGAACAGCGTGTTGTAGGTTTTTCTACCATTATGACCACCGATATGATGGTTCAGGGCAAACTGTCACGTGGTGTGTTTAGTGGTGATACGATTATCGAAAAAGCCTACTGGGGTTCACGTGCTTTACAATTGGCTTTTTACAAGTTTATGTTGACAGAAAAAGCGCGTCATCCACGTAAAACAATTTATTGGTTATTGATTTCTAAAGGCTTTAAAACTTATTTGTTATTGGCAAATAATTTTGTGACTTATTATCCTCACCCCGAAAATAAACACAGCTACTTGGCTGATGTTGTGGATGATTACTGTCAGCAAATGTTTGCAGAATACTAGGGTCTGTTGACGTTTGATGAATTGATATTAAAAAGAATGGCAAACTCGTAGAATTGTAGTTCTCACACAAACAAGAATACGAGCCTGCCATGCCCCGATTAATGCTCACTGATGAACACTGGTCGAAGCTACAAGTGATGATGCTTGAAGCCTCTATCTATGGCAAGCCTAATTTGCGTATGACCGTTGAAGGCATACTTTATCGCATGAGAACAGGTTGCCCTTGGCGAGACTTACCTCGTGAGTTTGGCGACTGGAATGCTATATATAAACGTTATAATGCTTGGTCATGTAAAGATATCTTTTTATTGTTATTCAGTAGGTTATCATCTTTTACAGATACAGAATGGACGTTTATAGATGCGAGTTTTGTTAAAGCACATCAGCACAGTTCAGGTGCTGCAGGACAAGAATCGCAGGCCATAGGGCAAAGTGTAGGCGGAAAGACGAGTAAAATTCATTTGGCGGTAGATGCTTACGGTTTACCTGTGACTTTTGAGATTACGGGCGGTGATGTACATGAAAGCCAAGTTGCGCCGTTATTGATTGAAAGACTTCCTCACGCAGAGGCGACTGTTGCCGACAAGGGCTATGACAGCACAAGCATCAGGGAGTTGATTCAATCAAAAGGCTCTAAGGTGGTGATTCCTAGAAAAAAGAATTCGACCATAGGCAATGCAGCACTTGATGCATATTTGTACAAATTAAGGCATTTGGTGGAAAATATGTTTGCAAGGCTCAAGCATTTTAGGGCAGTAGCCACTCGTTTTGATAAGTTAAAGCGTAATTTCGTCAGTACGGTCGCATTAGCTTGCCTCTACCTGTGGTTACCTATGTGAGCAAACGTCAACAGACCCTACGATGCAGATAAAAAGATTTTAGACTTTGGTGGTGATTATCAATGTTTAAAAGGTGATGTGGCAGATATTACCGAATCTATGCGTCGCACCAATAATAAAATTAGCTACTTTGAGGAATGCAATCCAGAATGGCGACGCGGTACAGAATTGCCATGTGTGGGTGTGTTTGATTTCAAAAACTTATCACAATATGTAGTCCGCTATTTAACTAAAGCAACCAGTAATGGCCGTAAAGAGGCCTTAAAAGCGACGCAGCCTCATGTTGCGCCCGTTCATGATATGCATCCTCAAACTGCCAGTGTCATGCCTATGAAACGTCGCGCTTAGAGGAGTCGGTTATGTTAAATCGTCTCACACACAAAGCGTTACGTTTGGCGTGTTATCGGGCAGATGCTGCTTTTCGTGGCCAGTCTTTACAATTAGAAAAAGTACAACGTCAAAAACTACAGCAAATTTTAACCCAAGTGGCGGCAGCGCAGCCTTCGGCTCGTACTTTAATTCCTTGTTATGAGGACTTTGCCGCGCATCAGCCTGTAACTCGTTATGCACAATGGCAAGAGCGTATTCATGCCCAACGTCGTGGTGAATCTGCGTTAACCACTAGCCCTTTGGTGCGTTATCAGCCTACCAGTGGTTCTTCCGAAAAACTTAAACTCATTCCTTATACCAAAGGATTTATTAATGAGTTAGATGCAGCCATTGCGCCGTGGTTGGCCAGTATGTATCGCCAACATCAAGGCATGGGGCAGGGTACACATTATTGGTCGGTGTCATGGTTGCCACAGAGTCAGTTTGCCGACTTGCAAGGTAATTTAAACGACGATAGTGAGTTGTTAGGTGTGGTTAAACGGGTGTTGGCAGCTCAGTCGCAAGCTGTTCCTGCCGATGTTGCGTTGGCTGCCAGTGCTGATGATGCCTTATTTGCGACCTTATGTTATTTGGTGGCCAATAAACAATTGCGTTTGTTGTCGGTGTGGAGTCCTACGTTTGCTTTGCAATTATTAGAGGCTCTGCCTATATGGGCTGACGATATTGCCGAGGTGTTATCTAACGGAGATTGGCGTGGTCGCCGTGAGTCGTTAGCACGTTTAAATGCACCTTATGCCCCAAAGCGAGCAGTTGAATTAAAGCGTATTTTGGCTTTGCCTCGTGCGGCATTAGGTGCAGAGTTATGGCCAGATTTAGCTTTGGTGTCGGCTTGGGATACAGCCGATGCTGCACCGTGGGCGCAACAGCTTAAAGAATGTTTTCCGCAAGCTGCCTTTGAAGGCAAAGGGTTGTGGGCAACCGAAGGCGTAGTCACTATTCCTATAGATGGTCAATATCCGTTGGCCTATCAAAGTCACTTTTACGAATTTGAAGACTTGCAAAATGGCGGTATTTTGGCTTCTTGGGAATTAAAAGAAGGCGATATTGTTAGCCCAATTATTACCAGCAGCAATGGCTTATTACGTTATCAATTAGATGACCGTGTGCAAGTGAGTGGTTTTTGGCAAGGCGTGCCTTGTTTGCAGTTTTTGGGCAGACGTTTTGGGGTGGACATGGTGGGCGAAAAAATGTCACCCGATGCAGCACGTGTTGCGATGAATCAGGTAGCGCAACAATTTGGCTTAGAAGGCATTAGCTTAATGGCAGTCAATGGCCATGAGCATCATCGTCCGCGTTATATGGCATTGTTTAGTCAAGAAAACTTAAATACGCCTTATGTGTTTAGGCCTGATATTGCCGCAGCCGTAGAAAAAGAATTACGCGGCCATTTTCATTATGAGTTAGCACGCGATTTACGCCAATTAGAACCTATTGTTGCCATTGTGGCTCAAGACGGTTGGCGTATGTGCCAAGACATTGCGGTAGCAGGTGGCATGATTGAAGGCAATATTAAGCCTGAGCCAGTACGCCGCGTGCAGCGTCACGCTGTGTTACAGGTGGTTCAGGGTTTAGAGAGCGATTTATCGCCTGCATTATGGGAGCGTGCATCATGACCAGTTTTGATATTCGCTTAGCAACACAGGCCGATAATCACGCTATTTTAGGTCTAATTGGTCAGCCTCAACCTTCAAATGGGGTAAATTTTGCCTTTGAGCGTTTGCCTGATTATTTTACCTCGGCACATATTTCGCACCAACAACCGCATACCCTTGTCGTAGAACGTCGCGACAACAAAGAAGTGGTGGCAATGGTCAATATGGGCTTTAGAGAAGTGTTTGTGGATGGTGAGCCACAACAGATTCGTTATGGCTCAGATTTGCGTATTGCGCCCGAATACCAAGGCAGTCGCGTATTAATTTATATCAATCGTGCGGTGCGTGATTGTGTGCAAGACACATGGTATCAGTCGGTTATTTTGGATGAAAACGACAAGTCGCGTGGTGCTTTAGAAGGTGGTCGTGCAGGTTTGCCGTTGTTTAAACCGATGGGCAGCATTTTAACGCATACCATTACGGGCGTTAAGCGTAGTTCTTTACATACAAATTTGCAGCGTGCAACGATTAACGATGTTGAAGATATGAATGCTTTTATTAGCAAAATGTCTGAGTATTATCAGTTTTTACCTAATTATGATTTTAGAGAGTTAGCCATAGGTGGCTCTTATTTTAATGGACTAACTTTAAGTGATTTTTTACTGCTACGTGATGAGCAACAACAAATACGTGGCTTAGTAGGTTTATGGAATCAAAAAGCCTTTAAACAAACTCGTGTTGTCGATTACAGCCGTTCGGTGGCGTTGTTTAGACCTTTGTATAACGCATGGAGTTTGTTGAGCGGTGGTTTTGTATTGCCCGCTAAAGGCGATACCTTTGATTATTTGGCCTTACATTCTCCTTTAACACACCCTCAAGATAGCGATGCTTTTAGACAGCTATTACACAGTGCATGGCAGCAAGTTCGCTTACAAGACAAACGTGCTATGACCTTAACACTGTCTGAGTCTGACCCACGTTTAGCGGTGTTAGAGGAGTTTAAAAGTATTCCTCTCAAAGCCTATCAATATACTGCCGCCTTTAAAGAACAGTTTTTGCCTGTACTTGACGGTGCGCGTATTCCTTATTTTGAAAGTGGGAGATTGTAACCATGGCTAAAAAACCACAATGGCAACAATACAAAGGACAACTGGCGTTATGGGGAGTCATTTTATTGGCGTTATGGTGGTGGCCAGACGAATCTACTAGCAAGTTTACCGAATCAGAACCCTATTTAGAGTTATCAAGTAGCGATGTTGTTACCGTAAAAACAGCGCGTTTAGCTCATGATGTTAGCGTAACTGGCTCAATTATGCCTGTGCGTCAAACCATTTTAAATGCACGTGTCGCAGGCGAAATTAAACAAATCAATGTACGTGAAGGGCAAAGTGTGAGTGCAGGGCAAGTGTTGGTTTTACAAGATGACCGTGATTTAGTGGCACGAGTACAACAAGCCGATGCGGCCTTATTAACCGCCAAAGCCGAGTTAGCCTTAGCTCAACAAAACTTAGACCGTATTAAGCCTTTGCAGCAACAAAACTATGTCTCGGCCAATGATATAGCCACCGCCGAACGTCAACTAGATATTCGTCAGGCTCAAGCAAAATCTGCACAGGTATCATTTGCTCAAGCTAAACAGCAATTAGCCGATATGGCAGTACGCGCCCCATTTTCGGGGGTAGTCTCGGAGCGTTTAGTCAACGTAGGTCAAAGTGTTGCCCCTAACTCACCCTTATTAACATTGGTTGATTTAAGCCAAGTCGAATTAGTTGCCCAAGTGGCAGCTACCGATGTATCCGCGATTCATGTGGGGCAAATTGTGTATTTTAATGCCGATGGTTTTGATGACCAAACCTTTGCAGGGCGTATTACGCGTATTAATCCCGTTGCCAAAGCAGGGAGTCGCCGTGTTGATGTGTATGCCATAGTTAATAATCAAAAAGGTTTATTACGTGGTGGTTTATTTGCTAAAGGTTATGTGCGTGATGATAACGCGCAGCAAGGCGTGGCGGTACCGTTTTCGTCACTCCAAGAAAAGCAAGGTAAGCATCAAGTTCACGTAGTTCGAGATAATCGTTTAGTGGCTCAAGCGGTGAGTATAGGTCGACGTGATGAAAACACCAGTATGGTGTTAGTGACTGGTTTAAAAGAAGGAGAGCGTGTATTGCTGTTACCACCCTTGCCCAATACCGAAGGGCGTGTGGTACGCATGAAAGAGGTGCGCTAATATGTGGCTCACTCGACTCTCGATTCAAAACCCTGTCTTAGCCACCATGATGATGTTGGCGTTAATGGTGTTAGGTGTTTTTTCGTGGCGTGAACTCAGTGTCGAGGAGTTTCCCGATATTGAATACCCCTATGTAATGATTACCACCGATTATCCTGCCGCCTCACCCGAAGCGGTCGAAAGTGAAGTCACACGTAAACTTGAAGACAGTATTAATACCATTGCAGGTGTGCGCCGCATTATTTCAACCTCTTACGAAGGCCGTTCACGCATTGCGGTAGAGTTTGTGTTGGGTGTGCCAATTGCGGTGGCGGTGCAAGATGTACGCGATAAAGTCGCTGCCATTAAAATTGGTTTTAGAGCCGAAATTAAAGAACCTTTAGTAGAACGTTATCGCCCCGAATCCTCGCCTGTCATGTCGATTGCCTTTCAAGCAAATAATCTTTCGCCACGTGATTTAACCACCTTTGTTGAGCAAAATGTCGTGCGTCGCCTGCAAAGCGTCGCAGGCGTTGGCAAGGTTGATGTGGTGGGTGGCGTAAGACGCGAAATTGCTGTGCATTTACAGCCCGAACGGATGCAAGCATTAGGTGTTGGTGTGGGTGAAATTTTAACGGCTTTGCGTAATGATAGTGGCGATTTACCTTCGGGAACGGTAGTTAACTCGATTCAAGAAAAAGTCGTACAAATTGAAGGACGGATGATTCGTCCTGAAGATTTTAGTCGCTTGGTGGTGACGATGCGTGGCCAATCACCAGTGTATTTAGAGCAAGTTGCCGAGATTCGTGATGCCGAACAAGAAGCCAGTTCTTTAGCGTTAATCAATGGTCAGCGGGCAGTGAGTGTTGATATTGTTAAAATGACAGGTGCAAATACCATTGCTGTCGTTGATGCACTGCGCGTTGCAGTTGATGATTTACGTCCTAGTTTACCTAAAGGCGTACGTTTAATTGAAGTCGCCGACAGTGCCAAATCGGTACGTGCCTCGCTTAAAGAAGTGCAATCCACGTTAATTGAAGGGGCGATTTTAGCAGTAACCGTGGTGTTTTTGTTTTTGGCCTCATGGCGTTCGACCATTATTACCAGTTTAACGTTGCCCATTGCTTTGTTGGGGGCAATTTTTTGTTTATATGTGTTTGGACTAACGCTTAATACCATGACGTTGATGGCGTTATCTTTGTGTATAGGTTTGTTGATTGACGATGCGATTGTGGTGCGAGAAAACATTGTGCGTCATGCCATGATGGGCAAAAGTGCTTATCATGCTGCGATTGATGGCACGCGCGAAATTGGTTTAGCTGTGTTAGCAACCACTTTAACGATTGTGGTTGTATTTTTACCTGTTGCTTTTATGGGCGGCATTATTGGGCGTTTCTTTTATCAATTTGGTGTTGCTGTTGCGTGCGCGGTATTGTTGTCGATGTTTGTCAGTTTTACCCTAGACCCAATGCTTTCTAGCATTTGGAAAGAGCCACATAAGCACAAACCCATTTATACTGAAGACGAAAAGCTCAAGCAGTTTTTGCAGCGTTTTGACAAAAAATCAGCTTCGGATTCTATTTTTGAACGATTTTTAGCGCAATTTGATGATGTGTTAGAACGTTTAGGCCAGCAATATGCGCGCGTAATTCGTTGGGCATTGGCTCATCGCCGCGAAACTTTAACACTGGCATTTTCCTCTTTATTAATTGCGTTGGTATTATCTAAGTTTGTAGGTAAAGAATTTGTACCAGAGCCAGATTTAAGTGAAATCAGCATTAAATTATCAACACCTGTTGGTTCTTCTTTAGCCTACACCCAACAAAAAGTAGAGCAAGTCGAAGCGGTTATTCGTAGTTATAAAGGCGTTAATTCTACTTACGCGACCATTAATAGTGGTATGGATGCAGGCAAAAATCGTGTCGGTATTCGGGTGCGTTTAGCTCCCAAAAAAGAACGTGCTATGGCTCAAAAAGACCTCGTTAATGTATTACGTCAGCGTTTAAGCAATATGGCAGGTATCGAAATTAGCTCCGTAGCGGCGGCCAAAGAATCCATTAGTGGCGGCTTAAAACCGATTCAAATTTCTTTGCAAGGCCAAGATTTAGAACAGTTACGTACCATTGCCGACGATTATCAAGCTAAGGTGAGCCATATAGCAGGTGTGGTTGATTTAGAAAGTTCTCTCAAACAAGCACGTCCTGCCTATGCCATTAGTGTTGACCGAGAAAAAGCTGCCGATATGGGGGTGTCAATTAGCCAGATTGGTATGGTGTTGCGTCCGTTATTAGCGGGTGATGCTGTGACTACATGGCAAGATGATCAAGGTGAAAACTATGATGTACGAGTGCAATTAGCCCAAAATGACCGTCAAAATCGTGATGATATTTGGGGCTTGCCGTTAAGCAGTAGCCGTTTGGTTAATAGCAACGGTCAACCACAAATGGTCACACTCGGCGAAGTAGCACATATTAACGATGCTCAAGGCGCATCACAAATTAACCGCCGTAATTTATATCGTGAAGTGTTGTTTTCGGCCAATGTCATGAACAGACCCGCAGGCGATGTGGGTGCAGATATGCGCGAAGTCGCAAGCCAAATGAAGCTACCTGCAGGCTATAGATTTCAAATTCAAGGTCAAAATAAAGACATGGAAGAGTCTTTAGCGTATGCCAAAACGGCGCTTATTTTGGCGGTGTTATTTATTTATTTTGTATTGGGTGCGCAGTTTAATAGCTTTATTCATCCTCTCACGATTATGTCTTCATTGCCGTTGTCGTTAGTCGGGGTATTTTTGGCCTTATTTTTGTTTAAAAGCACACTCAATATTTTCTCGATTATTGGTATTGTCATGCTCATGGGCTTAGTGACTAAAAATGCCATTTTATTGGTTGATTTTATTCAACAAGCGGTTAAAGAGGGAATGAACCGCGAACAGGCTATTTTAGTGGCAGGTCGTACCCGTTTACGCCCAATTTTAATGACTACCGCTGCAATGGTGGTTGGGATGTTACCGTTAGCCTTAGGTTTGGGGGAAGGTTCGGAGCAGCGCGCACCAATGGCTCATGCCTTAATTGGTGGGGTATTAACCTCAACCTTGTTAACTTTGGTGGTTGTGCCAGTGTTGTACACCGTATTTGACGATTTAGCTCAAGTCTTTAAAGCTAAAAAACCAAAAACAGGGACTGCACCTCAAGGTTTAAAACAGGATTAACACCATGAGTATCGGCAGTTTGTTTATTGCACTGACGGTGTTTTTTAATGTCTCAGGCACGGCTTTAGCACGCGTATATGCCACCGAAGATAAAGTGATGTTTATTATATTGGCCTTGTTGTCTTATACCTTGGCCTTTTTAACGTGGTCAAAAGTGCTTAAATATTTTGACTTGGGTTTTGCGTCTTCGGTCACTACAGGTACAGTATTAGCGTTATCTAACTTAATTGCTTTTGTATGGCTTAACGAAAGCTATAGCATGGCTAAGTTGTTTTTTACGGGATTGATTGTGGTTGGCGTAGTTGGAGTTAATTTTTGCCAGCAAAATTAGGTTGTTGGTTTTTTGTCTAACTTTATGTTTTTAATGAATTTTAGCATACTATACTATTCTTCCCTCACTCTAGCTCTCTCCCACAGGGAGAGAGAACTCCCTCTCCCTGTGGGAGAGGGTTGGGGTGAGGGCTAAATAAAAAGGCCAGCAAAATTAAAAATCCAAAAATAAATTAAAAATCTGTCAACTTTTTTTAGCCTTTAGCGTTTTTACTCATAGCACTTAGATTATTTGTATCTGAGTTATTATCGTATTATGAGGAAATAATCATGAAAAATTTATGGGCTTCGGCTTGTTTAGTATTGGCGACATTGTGTACTACACCTGTTATGGCTGATGCATCAGGTGCAGTGGTTGGCGGGGCAGTAGGCAGTGCCATTGGTGCAGTCATTGGTCATGATGTGGATGGTCGTCATGGTGCTATTGTAGGGGCAGCGATTGGTGGTGCCACAGGTGCAGCTATTGGTTCAGATAGCGACCGTCGTTCGTACAAAGTAGAAAAACAAGTTGTTCATCAACGGCCAGTTGTTGTCGAAAAAGTTATTTATGTGAATAACCGTAATGACTACCGCCCTCACCATGTAAAACAACGTGTAGTGTATTACAAAAATAATCACCAACGCCGTCATCATCATCGCCACCACGATTAAGTAGTCATACAAAAGGGAGCAAATGCTCCCTTTGTTTTTAGATGAAGAGTAATAGTTTAAATGCTAGTTAGTTAACCAACCATTTAACTCTTTAATGTCCATTTCACCTAACTGCCCACTGGCAGCGCGTAATTTAACGGTGTTAATCACATAATCATAACGCGAGTTAGCATGGTCACGCTTGGCGGCATATACGTTACGTTCGGCCAATAACACATCCACAATGTTACGTGTACCTACATCATAACCTGCTTTGGTTGCCGCTAACGCCGCCTCTGCCGATTTAACCGCTTGTTGACGTGCCGCAACCCGATAACTGTCAGCAGACACATTTAAAAATGCAGTGCGTGTTTGGGTGGTTAATTGACGTTGTACCGAGGTCACTTGTTCACGTGCGGCATCACGGCCATAACTGGCTTGCTTAATAGCACTGCTAGTACGTCCACCTGTATAAAGCGGCCATTGCATTTCTATACCAGCCGACATAGAGCGGCCATTATTAAAAGAAGTTGCATTGCCTGTGCCATTGTCACGGTCGCTAATAGAAGCAACGGCATCAATCGTTGGTCTATAGCCTGCTTGTTGTTCTTTAACAACTTGCTCGGCTGCTGTTTGATTAAAACGCGCTGCGGCTAACTGAGGGTTTTTATCTTGAGCCAGTTTAACCCATTCTTCGGCATTGTTAGGCTGAGGCGGGGTGATAACAAAGTCAGCACGCAATTTACTGAGTGTGTTGGCATTATTACCAATAACACCTGCCAAAACCTCGTTAGCACTGGCCAAACCTACGTCTTGGCTAATACGCGCTGCAATTGAGCCATCTAACTGTGCTTGAGCTTCTAACACATCTGTTTTGGCAATCAAACCCACTTCAAAACGCTTTTGTGATTGTTCTAATTGACGTTTAAGCGCGGCTTCTTCGGCTTTAGCAGAGGCTAAGGTTTCTTCAGCTCGCAAAACATTAAAATAGGCTTCGCTGACACGCAAAATTTGTTCTTGCTGTTGTTGGCGATAATTAGCTTCGTTAACCGAGCTTAAGGATTGGGCTTTGCTGTAACTTGTCCATAAATCAGGACGATACAAACCTTGACGCGCCTGAATAGCTAATTGTGTACCTGTATAGCTATACCCTGCACCTGTATCGGGCGAGACTTTATTACGATTGATAGAACCCGAAAAGCCAACAGTGGGCAATAAAGCGCCATAGCTAAGATTTTCTTTTTCTTTTTCGGCTAAATATTGATTGGTGGTTGCAGACCATTGTGGGTCATTTTTAAGAGCTTGTTCGTAAGCTTGGGCGAGGTCTAAAGCAAAACAATTTGAGCTTAAACCAATAGAGGCAACTAACGCAGAAAGTAAAAAACGCATAACAACATACCGATGAGTATGGAACATGTCCGAAGACTATTGCTTTATGACCATTTAGGCAAGAGTTTAAAGGCAAATTATTGTTTTGTTCGTGTGACTATAATGATTGCCCTATACCCATAATCGGCTTAGCAAGGTATAGTCTCATGTATTCTATATTTACCTACATACACTATTATTTATGACTACTTCCCATTTTTTAAGTGAAAACGCCCAAGTTGATACCGCCTCTGTAAAAGGTTTTCCCTCGTCACATAAAATTTATGTGCAAGGTTCACGCCCTGATATTCGCGTGCCAATGCGTGCCATACACCTAGAAGATACCCCAACAGGCTTAGGTGGTGAAAAAAACTTGCCTGTGGTGGTTTATGATACCTCGGGTGTTTATACCGACCCAAACGAAACGATTGATATTCGTCAAGGCTTACAAAACATCCGCGAAAACTGGATTGTTGAGCGTGAAGATACCGAGCAATTACAGGGTTTAAGTTCACATTATGGTCGTCAACGCGAAAAAGACATTGCCCTTGCACCGTTACGTTTTGGCCATTTGCGTCAGCCACGTCGTGCTTTAGAAGGTAAAAATGTTAGCCAAATGCATTATGCCAAACGCGGCATTATCACCCCCGAAATGGAATATGTTGCCATTCGTGAAAATTTAAAACTGCAAGAAGCACGCGCTAACGGTTTGTTAAAGCAACACGCAGGTGAGTCTTTTGGTGCGGCGATTCCTAAAGAAATTACCCCTGAGTTTGTGCGTTCTGAGGTGGCATTAGGTCGAGCGATTATTCCTGCCAACATCAACCACCCCGAATTAGAACCAATGATTATTGGCCGTAATTTTTTAGTCAAAATTAACGGCAATATTGGTAATTCGGCATTGGCTTCGTCTATCGAAGATGAAGTGGCCAAAATGACGTGGGCGATTCGTTGGGGTTCAGACACTATTATGGACTTATCAACAGGCAAAAATATTCACGAAACCCGCGAATGGATTTTGCGTAATTCGCCTGTCCCGATTGGTACAGTGCCAATTTATCAAGCCTTAGAAAAAGTGGATGGCGTAGCCGAAGATTTAACTTGGGAAATTTTCCGTGATACGTTAATTGAGCAAGCCGAGCAGGGTGTGGATTATTTCACGATTCATGCAGGCGTACTGTTACGCTATATTCCGCTAACGGCCAAACGGTTGACGGGCATTGTGTCACGTGGCGGCTCAATCATGGCCAAATGGTGTTTGGCGCATCATAAAGAAAACTTTTTATATACTCACTTTGAAGACATCTGCGAAATCATGAAAGCGTACGACGTGTCGTTTTCGTTGGGTGATGGTTTACGTCCGGGTTCGATTCAAGATGCCAATGACGAAGCACAATTTGGTGAACTCAAAACGTTGGGCGAATTAACCCAAATCGCTTGGAAACATGATGTACAAGTGATGATTGAAGGGCCGGGTCATGTGCCAATGCACATGATTAAAGAAAACATGGACTTGCAATTAAAATGGTGTCATGAAGCTCCGTTTTATACTTTAGGCCCTTTGACCACTGACATTGCACCAGGTTATGACCATATCACCTCCGCTATTGGCGCAGCGATGATTGGTTGGTACGGCACAGCGATGTTGTGTTATGTCACGCCAAAAGAGCATTTAGGCTTGCCGAATAAACAAGATGTTAAAGATGGCATTATTACCTACAAAATTGCTGCTCATGCCGCCGATTTAGCCAAAGGTCACCCTGGCGCGCAAATTCGTGACAATGCGTTATCTAAAGCGCGGTTTGAGTTTAGATGGCAAGACCAATTTAATTTGAGTTTAGACCCCGATACGGCTCGTTCTTACCATGACGAAACTTTGCCCAAAGACGCGCATAAAGTGGCGCATTTCTGTTCAATGTGTGGGCCTAAGTTTTGCTCAATGAAAATCACCCAAGATGTTCGTGACTATGCGGATGGCTTGGATGCGGCAAAAGCAGCGGAAGAGGGCATGAGCCAAAAGTCGCAAGAGTTTAAAGAGCAAGGCAGTGAAATTTACAAGGTGGTTTGATTAGTTTATGCCCCTGATTTAGCCCTCACCCCGACCCTCTCCCACAGGAGAGGGAGTTTTTCGCCTCCGTTGGAGTGAGAGTGTAAATAGTAAACTCTCCATAAAAATCAGCGTTAAAATCCCCTCTCCCATTGGGAGAGGGCTAGGGTGAGGGTAATATGCAACACAATGTAGAAATTATCAGTCGAGAGACGGTGTATAAAGCATTTACACAAGTCGATGTGTTACGTTTGCAACATAGCTTATTTATAGGTGGCACGAGCCCGATTATTCAACGTGAAATCGTGATTAAACCCGAAGCTATAGGTGTATTGATTTACGACCCCATTTTAGATGCTGTGTTGTTGATTGAGCAATTTAGAGTGGGGGCTTTGCCAGAAAGTAACCCGTGGCAGCTCGAAATCGTGGCGGGTTTGGTCGATGGTGAGGGCGAAAGTTTAGAAACGGTGGCGATGCGTGAGGTGCAAGAAGAAGCAGGATTAACCCTGAGTCGTCTTGAGCGTGTGATGACCTTTTTATTAAGCCCAGGTGGAAGTAACGAACGTTTTACCTTATTTGTAGGTCAAGCAGATTTATCGACCATTAAAACAGGCAGTTTGCATGGTTTACCCGAAGAAGGCGAAGATATTCGAGTAAATGTAATGACTACCTCAAAAGCGTTAAATTTGTTAAATGAAGACATATTATTTAATGCTCCCTTGTTAATATCCTTACAATGGTTGGGGTTAAATCAAAAATATTTACAGAGTCGTTGGCAAAATTGAGTATTTTTTAGTAAATTGTTAAACGGGTCGCTAGAAAAAAGTTGTATTCTTGCGTTTAATATAACGATAAGCACAGGATAGACGATAGTAGTTGGCAGGTTTATAAAAAATGCCACTATATTAAAATAAGCGGTAACCGCCCAAGTCTTTAACCCTGTGTAAGTCCTAAATAATCCGCTTTAGGGATGGCATTTTGAAAAAACACGAAAATAAGCCACTGCGTGTAGTGCAAATTTCTGACAGCCACCTGTTTGCAACAACAGAAGGCCGTCTTTTGGGGTTAAATACAGAACAAAGTTTAGCTTTAGTATTGGCCAAAGTTGCGCGTGAGCAGTCAAAAATTGATGTGATTTTAGCAACGGGCGATATTGCCCAAGATGCCTCCGAAGTAGCTTATACGCGATTTCAACAACATTTAGCCCAGTTTAATGCACCTAATTATTGGTTGCAGGGTAATCACGATATTACGCAACCCATTTTAAATATTTTAAATAATAAAAGTCATTTAAGCCCATGTGTCATTAAACAAGGTGCTTGGCATATCATCATGCTTAACTCGAGTGTTGAACACGAAGTACCAGGTAAATTTAAGCCCGAAGAATTAGTGTTTTTACAACAAGCCTTACAAAACAGTAAAGATGCCCATGTGATGGTGTGTTTACATCACCATCCAGTACCTATGGAGTGCAAATGGCTTGATAATCAAGTGGTACGCAATGCTGCCGACTTTTGGCAAGTGATAGACCAATTTAGTCATATTAAAGCCATTATTTGGGGGCATGTGCATCAAGAGTCCGACCGATTACGCAAAGGTGTGCGTTTATTATCTGTGCCATCAACTTGTGTGCAATTTAAGCCGTTAAGTGACGATTTTGCTATTGATGACCTGTCGCCAGGCTATCGTTGGTTTGATTTGTACCCTAATGGCGATATCGTCACTCAAGTTTCTAGAGTAGTAGGCGTTAAATTTGTGATAGATTGGTCAGTAAGAGGTTATTAACAACAGGCATGGATGGCCTTATAGATGATGTTTTCATGCCTACGCTGATTTATATTCACGGTTTTGACAGCTCTCCTCAGTCACATAAAGCAGGCCTACTGCGTCACTGGTTAGCCAAATATCGTCCTGATGTTCAATTCATTGCCCCCGATTTAAATGTTTTTCCACAGCAAGCTGCGCAACGCTTGGCAGAGTTAATGCAGCAGTATCCACAAGCAGGCTTATTGGGCAGCTCTTTGGGTGGATTTTATGCCACATGGCTCAATCAACATTATGGCAATAAAGCTGTGTTAATTAACCCAGCGGTTAAAGCCTATGATTTATTAGATGCTTTATTAAATGAGCAGCGTTGTTATCAAACCGAGAAGGGTTATATCCTCACTCAAGATCATGTAAATGAACTCTTAGCGTTAGAAGTTGACGCGCTCAATACGCCTGAGCGATTATGGGTACTATTACAAACAGCCGATGAAACCTTAGACTATCGTTTGGCTTTAGCAAAATATCCGCACTCGCCATTATTGGTAGAGCAGGGCGGTAATCATGCTTTTGACAGCTTTGAACACCATATTTCTTCCATTATTGAATTTTTAACACATTAAACTTATGACTACTTATAACGCAGATGCTATCGAAGTTTTATCGGGTTTAGACCCTGTCCGTCGTCGTCCAGGTATGTACACCGATACCAGTCGTCCTAATCATTTAGCCCAAGAGGTGATTGATAACTCCGTGGACGAGGCAATGGCAGGTCATGCCAATTATATTCAGGTAATTTTACATGAAGATAATTCGCTAGAAGTGATTGATGATGGCCGTGGTATGCCTGTAGATATTCATCCTGAAGAAAAAATGTCGGGGGTGGAGTTAATTCTCACCAAACTTCATGCGGGCGGCAAATTCTCGAATAAAAATTATCAATTTTCGGGTGGTTTGCACGGCGTGGGCATTTCTGTCGTTAACGCCTTATCGACACTGGTGCAAGTGAAAGTGAAGCGTGATGGTCAAGAATATGCCATTAGTTTTGCGGACGGCCATAAAGCCAGTGATTTAACGGTGATTGGCACGATACCAAAACGCCATTCAGGTACCAGTGTACGTTTTTGGGCAGACCCACAATATTTTGATACGCCCAAATTTGCCACCAAAGCCTTAAAGCACTTATTAAAAGCCAAAGCGGTGTTATGCCCCAATTTACAAATTAAATGGGTGGATAAACAAGCCAAAGAAGAAGAAGTTTGGTTTTTTGAAGATGGCTTACGCGCCTATTTAATTGATAGTTGCAAGAATGATTTGGTATTACCTGCCGAACCGTTTGTTGGTGATTTTAAAGGCGAACATGCAGCGTGTGAGTTTGCGGTATTTTGGTTGCCCGAAGGCGGCGAAGCCATTCAAGAGTCCTACGTTAATTTGATTCCGACCGTGCAACACGGGACACATATCAACGGTTTGCGTCAGGGTTTGACCGATGCGATGCGTGAGTTTTGTGAGTTTAGAAACTTGCTACCCCGTAACCTGAAGCTTGCGCCTGAAGATGTCTGGGAAAAAGTGGCTTTTGTGTTGTCGATGAAAATGCAAGAGGCGCAGTTTTCAGGCCAAACCAAAGAGCGTTTATCTTCCCGTGAAGCCTCGGTGTTTGTACAAGGGGTAGTGAAAGATGCGTTTTCGTTATGGCTCAATCAGCATCCCGATGTCGGTCAACAAATTGCAGAATTGGCGATAGCCAGTGCCAATAAACGCCTGAAAGCAGGCAAAAAAATCGAGCGCAAAAAAATCACTCAAGGCCCTGCATTGCCTGGCAAATTAGCTGATTGTGCGGGTCAAGATATTATGCGTAGTGAGTTGTTTTTGGTGGAAGGTGATTCCGCAGGCGGCTCAGCGAAACAAGCGCGTGATAAAGAGTTTCAAGCCATCATGCCGTTGCGCGGTAAAATTTTGAATACATGGGAAGTGGCTTCTGATCAAGTTTTAGGCTCACAAGAAGTGCATGATATTGCAGTGGCGATCGGTGTTGACCCGGGTAATGAAGATTTAACAGGCTTACGGTACGGAAAAGTCTGTATTTTGGCCGATGCCGACTCCGATGGTCTTCATATTGCCACATTGTTATGTGCATTATTCGTCAAACATTTTGCCTCGTTGGTAAAGCGTGGTCATGTATTTGTCGCCATGCCGCCGTTGTACCGTATTGATAGTGGCAAAGATACGTATTACGCGCTCGATGATAGTGAAAAACAAGGCATTTTTGATCGCCTCGCGGCTGAAAACAAACGAGCTAAACCACAAGTGACGCGCTTTAAAGGTTTAGGTGAGATGAACCCGCTACAACTGCGTGAAACGACGATGGATCCTAATACTCGTCGCCTTGTGCAATTGACCTTAGAGGACGTACCTGCTACAGAAGCAATGATGGATATGTTGCTGGCCAAAAAACGGTCGGGTGATCGTAAAACATGGTTGGAAGAAAAAGGAAATTTGGCGGAGGTGATTTAGAGGGAGTTTGCCGTTTATCCTTTTTATTCGACAGTTGGTCAACGTTTTTTAACAAATCTGTTCTGTAAAATGTACAAGCATCCTAAGTTGTGACTATAATCCCTGTGATGTAAGTCACAAATAGTAGTTTTTAGTATAACCTTCTACTTTTAGTAGACGTCTATTTGTATACAAAGCAACTTGACTGTCATTGCTAATATTATTGAAATTTTAATGATTTAAAGCTTCTTAGGAATAGAAGCTGAATATTGAGCATGATGCGTACTTATTTCGGAATACAAGTAGATGCTCAACATTCGACAAAGTCTAAAATTTAGCTTTTTTTTAGTATTCGCTTTTCTTCTGATATCCATTCAAAAAGTGAATGCTGCCGCCCTTGCCTGTAATGCTGTGACAGAAGTGTCGCAGACATTTTCATTTGATCGTACAACCAATACTTGGCCATCAGGTACATTAACGAAAAGTTTTGGTGTAGGTACAGCTCCTAATAACGTCAATCTGACATTTACCATTAATCAATTGGTCACGCCTATTACAGGAGATCCTCAACTAGAACCTTTATTTGGTAATATTGTTGATCCTTTAGAGATTTCGAGTAAGGGCGGACAAACTACAGGTACTACATTAAGTACTTTAACCTTAACGCCTAGTAGAGCTATTAATAAATTAAGTTACACTATTGTTGATATAGATGGCCCAAATGCAGGAAAGAATAATTTTCGTGAAAGAGTGATCGTAAACTCTAATGCAGGTTTTCCAACAGCAATTCCTGTTAATAGTAGTGTTAGTGCAACAGCAGGCACAGGTACAATTACAGCTAATTCAGGTAGTAGTTGTGACTCAAATAGTACTAATTGTAATGCTTTTCCTGAGTTTAATCTTACAAACATTACATCCGCAACTGCGAGTTTTATTGCGTTTCATTCATCTGGAACATCGACTCAACAAGCGATTGCTTTTAGTCAATACGCATGGTGTTTGCCACGTATGCCTACGGTTAAAGTGCAAAAAATTACCACAGGTCATACAGGTGCAGGCGGCACGTTTACTTTTGCGGATACCAATTTGACAGGAACAATAGCGAGTATTAGCACAACCGCGCCTAGTACCGCAACGCCTGCTTCACCAACAGCATTACCTGCCACTACGATTAATACGGATGTAACTATTACTGAAACGCCTGCATCTGGCTTTGCATTAAGTAGTGCAACTTGTACCGATGCCAATAGTGGCTCAACAGGAAACCCTGCTAGTTTTGGTTCGTTGGCAGGTAATGTATTAACTATTCCTGCAACCAATATGCGAGCAGGTGCAGATATTACCTGTACTTTTACCAACACCAAACGCCCAACCTTAACCTTGCGTAAAATTTCTAATGGTGGGACAGGCACTTTCGGTTTTGCTTTAACAAATACCGTGCAAACAACGGGTACCATTACCACCAGTACCGCAGGGGCAACAGAGCAAGTTGATGGTGATACAGGCACAGCAGGCATACAAGCCTATACCATCAGTGCTACAGGTGTTGATCTTACGATTAATGAAAACTCTTTACCCTCTGGTTGGAGTTTGGCTGGAGCAACTTGTACCAATTCAGGTGGCACAACGGTGGGGAGTTTGGCTGGCAGTACCTACACGATTCCTGCAGCAAGTGTCACCGCAGGGCAAGACTATACGTGTACCTTTACAAATAACAAATTACCGACGATTACGCTAACAAAAGTTAGTGTTGATAATAATGGTATTTTTAGTTTTAGTGGCACAAACGGTTTTGGCTCAGATTCTATTGCCACCAGTACTTCGGGCGTGGGCGTTACAGGCACGACTAAAACCTTAACCAGTGCGGCATTTACAACATCAACAGTGATTACTGAAACAATCCCCAGTAACTATACTTTAACCAATATTGCGTGTAGTGGCTTAGGCTCTGGTGGTACAGCAACTAATAACCTGAGTGCAGGTACAGTCACCTTAAATACGGCGGCAACCGCAGCAGGGGCTAATATCAGTTGTACCTTTACTAATACAGCAAGCAGTTCGTCAGGTGGCTCGTTCCCCTCACAAATTGCTTGTAATGCGGCTGAAATTGGCCAAACCTTTGAATTTAATGCCACTAATACATGGCCAAGTGGTACAAGCAGTAAAAGCTTTGTGGTGGGTACTGCACCTAATAATGTCACGGTAACGTTTACCAATACCCAAGCAGTCACCGCGATGTCGGGTGATCCTTCATTACGCACCTATGGTAATGTGGCTAACTCATTAACGATTTCTAGTAATGGTGGTTTAGCCAGTAATACTTTAATTGCTACTTTGGGGCTTGCACCAAGTCGTGCCATTAATAAGTTAAGTTACTCCATTTATGACAGTGATTATTATAATAGTGGTGGTTTTAATTTTAGAGACAGAACGATTTCAACATCGAGTGCAGGAAATCCAACAACAATTACTGCTCAAAATGGGACAAATGAAACCATTTCGGGGAATACCACTACAGCAACTACTTCTGCTGACTGTGGTGCTAATGATGCCAACTGTAATTTGTATTTTGCCTATAACTTGAATGGGATCACCAGTGCCAGTACACAGTTTTATGCAGCACATGCCTCTGGTACATCGACACAACAATTAATTGCCTTTAATCAATATGCTTGGTGTTTACCTAAGCATCCTACCGTGACCATTAGTAAAACCACTAATGGAGGTACTGGCAGCTTTAGCTTTACCAATACAAACTTAGCATCGGCATCAACGAATTTAACAACAGCCACTGCAGGAACAGCAGTCAGTTCGACGGCGATGAATGTCACCAGTTTGGCAAGTAATGTGCAAATTCAAGAAACAGTACCAAGTGGTTGGCAATTGGCATCGGCCAGTTGTACCGATGCTAATGGAACATTAACGACAAATGGTACGGGTACTTTTGGCTCATTGGCTGGCAGCACTTTAACCATTCCAAGTGCAAATTTGGTCTATGGCGCAGATATTCGTTGTTCGTTTACCAACCGTAAAACAGCACAATTAACCTTGGTTAAAACATGGGTGACGGCGCGGAATGGCGAAACGGCTACCGTGACCAGCAGTGGTTTTACCAATAACGGCAGTTCAGGCTTATCGACTTCAACAGGTAATAACACGACGACAGGAACAGCGGTCACCGTGTATGCAGGGGAAGTGGGTACGATCAGTGAAGTGTTGAGCAATTCGGCAAACTACACCGCAAGCTTAGCGTGTACAGGCAATGCCACGGCGTTGGTCGGTAACAGTTTAACGATTAATCCAGCAGATACCACAATCACTTGTACCCAAACCAACACCCGTAAATCAGCCCAATTAACCTTGGTTAAAACATGGGTGACGGCGCGGAATGGCGAAACGGCTACCG